>Ga0307510_10000828_pt1 | contig 32297 bp, 32 predicted proteins | sample 12_EM_MG_FD_207224 | JGI IMG/M metagenome (GOLD analysis project Ga0307510, IMG submission 207224) | Populus trichocarpa ectomycorrhiza microbial communities from riparian zone in the Pacific Northwest, United States - 12_EM | ecosystem: Host-associated > Plants > Roots > Unclassified | place... | reverse complement strand
AAAAACAAAGTCCATCAAAAACGACTCGCCTATCAGAACCTGCGTCAGGGCATACCTTTCCCGTTGTCGTATTCTTCACCTCGAATGCGACCTCTGTCGACCCATCATGGCCCCTCTTCACCTCCCACGCTTTCGTCTCGAGTGCATCCCCTGGCGCGACGGGGGCGGTGAAACGTGCGCCAAAGTAGCGCAGCGCGGTTGGTTGTCCGCCGCCAACGGCATGAAGGATGGCTCGAGCGGCGAATCCGAACGTCGACAGGCCATGCAAAATGACGCCTCCGAATCCGGCCTCGGAACCAACACGCGGATCTAAGCGAGTGAAGGTGGTGTAAGAGATGCGAGGGAAAATCAAAGACAGGGAAAGAATGTGAACGAAGGAGGTATTGAGAGGCTACGGACCGATATGAAGCGGGTTGTAGTCACCCGAGAGACGGTAGATCAATGCCTGCTCGAGTGACGTTTGGTCTTGGACGACCCAGTCTGGCGCGCGGTCTTGAGGGATGGGTGTGTGCTGGGGTGGTGAGGCAACGCTGCGGGCGAAGCGCTTTCCCGTGATTTTTCCAGCCAAGTTAAAGGATGCAGACTGGGAGGGGGGTTGTGTGTCGTTTACGCGCGAAAGGGCATAAGAAAGAGACAATAAACGCACAAAGAGACGGGCGTAAGGCGTGTCGTGGGGATCCACGAGTAGGAACTCGGTCTCGACAATGACCCCAGACTCTAGGGAAGATATGAATCGGTTGGTGTATCACATGAGATGGAAAGCGTGGAGTGGTACGAACTGTTCTCGCGGATGGACGCGAGACGCTTTTTGAGCTTCCAGCCAGGTCCACTGACGGGTGGTAGTGGCTTGAGAATTTCGATCGTCTGCGAAGCATGGACAATACGTCTCGGGTCGAATGTGGGAAGTCCCTTGATGGTATTGCTTCCACTGATGCGGTCAGTGAAGTTTACTACGTCTTGGTCGGCACCTGTGACAGGTGTGAAAAGTGATTGGTACGGTGACTATGGATGAATCAAACCTTTGAGGAAAAAGACAACTGGGTACGTGGGAAAAGCAGAAAACGATGGGTCTAAGGGAAGAGTAGGGGTGTTGAGCGTACGACATTGGAGAGAGAGTATCGACATGTACCGAGTTCTGAAATGAGGGATGGGGAATCAGACTAGGGGATGAACAGAAAAAAAGAAAAGAGGAAATGGTGTACCATATACGAATTGCTTCTCGGATGACTTTGCGCCAATTCCAATGGCGTATGTGAGGAGGTCCCGCTTGTTCCAGCCAACCTGAATGGCGGGGATGAGATGAAAAGGTAGATGGTCGATTGGGGTTAGTATGGGCTTACGGGTTCAACTGCGTACTCTTGCCCGACAAGCTTCTCGAGTTGTTCGGCAGATGCGGCGGTCATTGCTGTGTGTGTTGATGAGGTTGGATTGGGTTGGAAGAAAGAAATTTTCGAAAATTGATGGGCTTTTGAAGGGTAAAGGTAAAGGTTAATTGAATACTTCCGTTGAGCCGGATTACCGACACGGCCGATGACATGACGATCTAAGCTATCCGACTCGGGCACCTCGAAACGAGGTTGGCACTACAATAGACCGTATGTAACTACGAAACGGAGTGTCAGAGCCACTGGACAGTATCGTTACAAGTCTCGTTCAACACGTGATTGTTACTACGACCGTATAGGTGACGTAGCGTGGGAGATGCAAACCGCCACACCGTTTACCTTTGGACTGATGAGGCTTGCTTCACGTATTCATATCCCAATACCCCGCAATATCTACTCTACCCATCTCCGCGTGGTCCCAGCCTCTGCTCAACATTCCCTCAACCCGATCACTCTCGCTACATGGGCATCATACAGTCGCTTGTACAACTCCACCCTTGCTGGCGCAACCTCTTCGTCAGTTGATGCAACTGCAAACGCCGTCCTCCAATCTACAAACCAAGGTATGAGGATCTAGTCCCTTTTTTACCCCATGAACCCTTAAAACCATGCCCCCATGATCCGAAGGGTTTCCATCGGGTGGGCAGTCAACGCCAATGCAGGAGTACGAAAAACTAGTAAAGGCTGGTACACTAAGATCAGATGATTACCAGACACAAATCATCCAGAAACTGCAAGCCCTGCACGATGCTCTCGGCGTGTATGATCCCTCACCCCCAATTGGGGCCTCCTCGCTCGTAAACATCTCATTTTTCTCGGTTCGTTTCGTACTCCGTTGACATCACTTACGTCCCCAGTTCTCGCGCCTTTTCTCCCTTCCTGCACCCGGCCCTGCGAGCATAGATAGACCGCGGGGATTATACCTTTATGGCGACGTCGGAACCGGAAAGACCATGCTCATGGATCTATTCTACAATACCCTCCCCACGCGCATCACGCACAAGCGCCGAGTCCACTTCCACGCATTCATGCTTGATGTTCATAGGCGGATGCATGCTGCCAAGGCTGCCGGTGCAGGTGACCCGCTCGCGCCTGTCTCACAAGACCTCGCGAACGAGGCGCATGTACTTTGCCTGGACGAGTTCCAAGTGACGGACATCGCGGATGCGATGATTCTCCGACGGCTACTCGATGCCCTGCTTGACCACGGAGTCGTCTGCGTGTTCACATCCAAGTACGTTCTAAAAATGCCGGATAAATGTCGCATTAGAGTTGAAAATTGTTCGCTTGCCAAGCCGCCACCCGGACGAGCTGTACAAGAATGGAATCCAACGCACTTCTTTTCTTCCTGCAATCGACCTTCTCAAGGCACACTTTGATGTCACCGACCTTGATTCGGGCACGGGTCCGTCATTCACCATCACCATTGCCTACCTATTGCTTATTTCACTCCCCGGCTTTAACACATTAGATTATCGCCGCGTACCCCGTGCCCTCTCACACGCGTACTTTTCGCCGCTAGACAGTGCTACGCGTTCGGCCATCGATGCACAGTTCACCACACTCACCCACGGTATCCCCATCCAGGAAGGCAAGACACTTCGTATTTGGGGTCGCAACCTTACGGTGCCCCGTAGTGCCGGTCACATTGCACAGTTCAGCTTTGCGGAGTTGTGCGGACGAGCGCTCGGTGCAGCGGATTACCTCGGGCTTACGCAGCGATTCAGGACGCTGTTCGTGACAGACGTCCCCAAGATGGGACTATCCGAGAAGGACAAGGTGAGTTTCACCAAGACTTTTCCCCCTTATTGACTTATTCGGGCCTTTTGGTTCATAGGCACGGCGATTCATCACGTTTATCGACGCGTGTTATGACAGCCAGACCCGGTTATTTGTATCGTCCGAGGTGCCCATCTTTGAGATATTTTCCGACAAGTCGAATGTGGGGCCAGGCGCACCTGCGTCGGATCACATGCGAGCCCTGATGGATGAGCTAGTGCGTTGATGATTTACTTGTTGCGGACAGTCTGATGTCATTGGTTCGGTTTTGTGGTACAGGGCTTACCAGCCGAGGTTGTTGGTGCGGCATCCATGTTCAATGGAGAGGAAGAGCTGTTTGCATTTGCACGGTGCTGCTCGCGGTTGGTTCAGATGGGGAGTGCGGAATGGATGGAACATGCTGGAAAGAGGTAGCGATTTGTAGAATAATAATATAGTACGGGTGGTGGCGGTGGCGCTGTGGCGCTTGCCAGTGGGGCCACGCAAGCTTGCCCGAGTCACGCCTGGTGCGACCCACTCGCGTCCCGTGTGTAATAAACTGTAATTTGAAAAGGCGGTGCATCCCATCCAAGCAAGTGTCTTAGTCAAGGCCACAACTCTGGTGGTCAGTGCATCAGGCCTCAGAGTGGAGTGGATGTCAGTGAGACAATGACTCCAACAGCTGGCATCCACATCGTGGCACTGCATCGTCAACGCCTTTTAATCAACCAATTTCGTCCTTCCTTTCTTCTCAATCCCCATCCCCATCCATGTCCGCAACCCTAGACTCGGTACCATATCTTCCATCGGACATCATACATACCATCGTCCAAGTCGTTGCGCTTGAATTCGATATCGAGAACTTGGATTCATGGACGCAACACGACCGTCGACTGCGGCGTGAGTACTACTCCAAAGACCTGCTCAGTCTGCGCGCGGTATGCCGCGAATTCTGTTGGATCACCTCCCCGCGCGTGTTCCGCACCCTCAGACTAACGCACACCCTGAAGAGCACTGCCGGTTTCCTAGACGTCATACAATCTCCCTGGGTCAATCACTGCGTGCAATCCGTCAAGTATCAGTATTGGAATCCAGGTAAGACGATCGCCTTGTCACATCCATCCCCTCCCTTTGTCTTTCGATTTCTGACCATGTGGCCGTCACAGAGCCTTTTCGATACGAGAAGCCCTCAGACGATGTCGTTTCAGAGCGCAAAGCTAGCGCGGAGATTCGCCAGCAGCTGTCGCGTGCCTTGTCTCGCCTGCACGAGCTCCCAAAGCTCAAATCCCTCTCCATCCGCTTTGGCGAGATCGCGCCCCACCACACTGAGCTCGACCGCATCCGGGACGACCTCTCGTCTATCCTCGACGCACTGGTCTCTCTAGGCACGAGCCTCCCCCGCCCCCTCGAGTCCCTCTCCCTCACCCGCTTGCCCCCAATCCACCTCGAGCAGTACGACAAGCCAGCGTTTCTCGCGTTGCGCGCAAATCTCTCGCTCTTCGAGATAGCCCTCGCCGGTACGGATGCGTGGTCGGCCCTTGTCACGCCGCCGCTGCCCGAAAACCTCATCTCCCCATGCGAGCCGTTTTTCTACGACACACTACCCGGTCGCCTCCTCCCCCCGCCGAGCGCCGCGATGGGCCTCGAAAACCTCGAATCACTGGCGCTGTGCTTCTCTGACCCCACCGGCGTCTTCTACCTCACCTACTCGTTCTCGAAACTACACTTCCCCCGCCTTCGCGCGTTGCGCCTGCAACATGTACAGTTCTCCATCGCGTGCGACGCGGAGAATTTTATCTTGCAGCACTCCGAGACGCTGCTCGAGTTGCACCTCCTTCATTCTCAGATATGTGTTGCAAGCAACGACGAGGAGCCTGAGGAGGGCGCGGATGAGATTAACAATTCTGGTTTCAATGGCTGGCCAGAGGTGCCGAGGCCCTGGTCGGCAATATACGCCGAGTTGAACAAGAAGCTTCAGCGCCTCGTCTTTTTGGACGTGCAGGATCCTTGGTGGATTAGTTTTCCGGATAGATACGTGACTTATTCCCCTGGGGAAATGATGCAATTTTTGGAGGAGGGTCGAGACGACGATAAATACCAGCTGGAAAACTTTCGAATGACCGTTAAGGACCGAGCGAGCAAGTTGGCTGCCGAGTATGAACGTGAGCATTTTCCATCCAGCTTAAAGCCTTTGCCAGTACTGATAAACGGAAATCACTTAGCCTCGTTTCCAGTACGAGACGAGGATGAATTCATTTGTGACTGTCACTAGAGAATGTATCGCTGCTTCAAGTTTGCCTTCTTAGTGTATCATCTAGTAGTATAGTCGCACATAGACCCACGCAAATGTACATTTCCTTGCAATAAATACCTGCCCTTTCCTCACTCACACCTCACGCGATCCCTTCTGCGACCAGTGATGACTAATATTAGCACACGTCATCTTTACTTTTCATGCAAGACGACGAGGAAGCTTATCTCTTACTCATTCTTTCAGATGCCAACCTCCCAACAGGCGCATTCGTAGCATCTGCTGGCCTCGAGTCTACCGCTGCCCACGCGCTCTTCCGTCTGCCCACCGGCAGCCCAGCGGGCTCGGACATCCTCACCTTCCTCCGCAACTCGGTCGATACCTACGCACGCAGCGCTCTCCCGTTTGCGCGCGATGCGCACCGCACCGCCGCCACGTACGCCAGCGGCAAGATAGCCACGCTCGACGTGGCGCTCGCGACGCTCGCGCGTCTCGATGCGCTATACGACGCGAGCACGCTGAATCATGTCACGCGCCGTGCGTCGTGTGCGCAGGGTGCAGCGTTGCTCACGCTCTATACCAAGGGGTTTACCCGACCCCCTGCGATGACAACGATGTCCGACTCGATGGCAGAGACAACAACGACACCGTCGAATGCTAGGAGCCCCACCGGCGATAACGACAGCTCGGAGTACGAAAGCCGAGCAGGCGCATTGCTTGCTGCGCTCAAGGTGCGCGTGCGGCGCGGCGATGCTGATGCGCTGGGACACCTCCCGGTCTGTTGGGGTGTCTTGGCGGGTGCACTCGGGCTTACGGTCGGTGAGCTAGCCGTATCTCTTTATCACGCTGGGACCCAGCATATGTGTCCAGATCGTGGTGCCCATCTGCATCTCTTCCTCCATGCTCGCGGCGTGCTGTCCGCGGCGGTGCGCATGAACGCTCTGGGCCCATATGCTGCACAGCAGTTACTTCTGCACGCGGTGAAGCCTATGCTCTCGGACGCTATATCGTCTACTGGACACCTCGTCTCTGGCGAGCTGGGAGACGATGTTCGCACGGAGCTTGAGCACGAGCAGCTCCCCGCGACGACGTGGCCGCTAGGCGAGATCCTTTCTGCGCGTCATGATCTACTCCATTCTCGTATCTTTAATAGCTAGCTTATATGGTGGTCGTCTATGCTTCGACGATATTTTGTTGGGCTCTGGTGAAGGTTAAAGTATTGGGGATTAAATGTATGGTTTCTCCGTCGTTTCTACGCTGTACTAGTGTCCGAAGAGAAATGAGAAGAATTCCAACCAACATTTCGTGCTCGTCCGAGATACTTGTGAAGGTCTTATTCCCGGCCCGCCCCGGCCCATGGTGGCGGACGTTCGACGTTCGATTGCGTTCATCTGTTTAACCAAGTGAGCATCCACCGTTCAGTGTCCCTTGGTTCTCTTCGCAGGTGGCATCCATGATATCACAAACCTCGCAGCTCTCCACGCACACAATTTTCGCCTGGGAGGGGGAGAACATCCCGACCAGAACGGCCAGGTGCGCACCGTTGAGCATGCTCATCAAGTTTCTCGGGCATCTAATTGAAGTGTGGAGAATAGCCGCAGAAAACGGTCCCTTCCTAAAATAGCCAATGAACCCACACCAGAGCACGATTCTAGGGAATATGACGGTGTTATCGCGTCGACGTCCACGCTCGTATCCGTGCCGGGTACTAAACGGGGTCCGCCATGCCTACCTTTCCTCGCATTTTGTAGCTCCTCTCACACTACATCCCGTTTGCCTAATCCAGCAAAGCGCGCTGAGACGCGTGAATGCCCTATTTGCGGGGAGCATATCCCCCTCCGCCTACTTGGACAACACTACACACTCGAGAACTCACGTGTACAGACCATTCTTGACCACGTCGGCGATCTTGAGTGCTTCACTGATCCACACGCCCTGGCACACGCACCGTACGTCTGCCACCTCTGTACGCACTCTCGCTGGATCCGCACAGTCGTCTTGGAGTATATATTCATACAATCACTCCACAGGTCCATAGCGCGTCGGCGCGCCACCTTGCAGCATCGTGAGGGCTCAACAGCGTTCGCGGCACGCCTTGAAAAAACCCTCAGCTCCATCAAGCGTCGGCGCAAGGCGCGGAACATGGCGCTCCGAGCCGTGACGCGTGATGAGGACGATGTCCCAGTCGTCAGGAAAGGCAAGGGGCGCTCAAGGGCTACTGCCGAGCAGTGTCCGGTTTGCATGCGGGAGGTTGAAGGAGATCCAGATGTCATCGCGGCACACGTTGATGCATGTCTGACACACGCTGAATTGCACCGACCCGGTGGGAGTATGGACACAGAGGACGGAGATGCGCCGCGGAATATCGAAGACAATGTGGATGACGACGAGGATGACGTGTGGGAGGAGAGTGAGACACCCGATAGGGTACGGCACCTCCGGCTTAGGCAAGGTGCGAGGGCTGGCGCTGCAGCGCTGGGGTTTGTGGTAGGCGACCGGACTGTAGAGGATGTTGAGGATGATATCGATGTTGAGGGAGATGACCTGAGCGCCTTTGGAGCTGCGCAGTTCACCGAGGCTGACGTCCTCACTGAGAGCGGCGACTCGGAGCCGTCTAGACACGACTCGGTTCGGCGTGTAGCAGAGGCGGAGGTGGATTTGGCTATCGAGCATGCACGACACGCAAAGGACTCACAGGCACTCATCACTGCGTTAGAGAGTAAAGTGCGATTGCTCACGGTATGTCAGTCATTTTTACATGTGAGCCTATTATTCAAATCTTTTAGGGTGCCCCAGCAGATGGTGCAGCGTTCGGCTGTCGCATCTGTCTCGAGGTATATAATGAGCCCACGGTGAGCGTAGGCTGTTGGCACGTGTGCTGCGGCGCATGTTGGCTGCACTGTTTAGATGCCTCAGGCGTGTGTCCAATTTGCAAGCGGATCACACTGAGAAGTGACCTTCGTCGCATCTATCTGTGATAATGGCACAAATTTTGAACTCTCGTTTTCTCCTGTATCCTACCGTGTTTATACTGTAAAGAACACTCATTTCTGATGCCAAGACAGGTAGAACACTGGGAAATTGGTGGGTCAGAAGCTAGTTTGAATGGCGAAGAGAGAAATGGAGTTCTGGGATCATATCTGGCCTTGTTAATCCGCAATGTCACCCAGCAGTAAAAAAGTGGGGTAGCTCAGGATGTCGCGCACATAAAAGTGCGCAAACATCACCACCAAAGAATGTAATCACTTGGGCCAGTCCGTGTGCGACCGACTCACCGGTATCAAGAAGAAGGTTTTGCAAACAAGGAGTGGTGCTGGTGCATTATTATTTTTGAAGACGATCTCGCGTATCTATATGGTGCCTACGAGAAGCGTAAAAGAGTTGTGGGATGAGAAGTATCACGCCAGTGGGCTAATCAACCTAGTCGATCCGTTCAGACATTTGGAGAGAAGCAGGAAGGTTGTCAAAACACACTTTATAAGAGAAGGTTGGGGATTGCTCCGCGTGTAGCCAACATAAATGATGAATGGTATCCAGCCAAAGTGGAGCACAGTCTAGGTGGCAGTTAGCGGACCTGCAAGAGACCGGGAAATGAACATACGCGGCCAAAGTCAATGGCGCGGATGACGCGTTCCTATGGAATTTTCAGGGGTTGTACGAGGGGAGAGAAATGGGAATGAGACGGACCTTTGTTTCCTCGGAGGGCATCGTTGTCGGGGAACAAGACGAGTTCGGGAGTTCCCGTGCGTCCTTGAAATATTTTCATTTTATTTGTTTCAATTACGATTACGTTGAGTTTCCCTCTCCCTTCCTTTAAAAAAATGACATTGGGGCCACCTTCATCTGCAGTCTGCCTAGGTCTATCCTCTGGTTCCGTATAGTATTAACCCCTCCATTTTGCCCTCCCTTTTTTTGTTGACACAACTTTCAGCCGGGCTCCCTCTGTCACCATCCACCCGACCGCTCTCTTTTCCATCTTGGACCACTACCTACGCCGCCCAGGTTCCCAGCAGCGTGTTATCGGTACCCTTCTCGGCACAAGAAGCCAAGGAGATGATGCAGTCTCGGTGCGTACCGCATTCGCGGTGCTGCATTCGGAGACTAGTGAGCTGGTCGCCGTCGATATGGAGTATCACCGCGCAATGTTCGAGCTTTCTCAGCGTGTCAATCCAAAGGAATCCATCGTCGGCTGGTGCGCAATTCCTCGTGCATGTTACTCCATTCTCATAAAAGCTAACTAGGAGATGATTTATCCTCTCACGCAGGTATTCCACGGGATCAGATTTGAACACCTACTCCGCTTTGATCCAAAATTTCTACTCCCAAGAGACTGCACCACATCCCGCCATCCATATCGCTCTCAACACTGGCACCGAATTGGGCGAGGAGGCTGGTGTTAAGGCATATATCAGGTAAGTACCTTTTACCATCACATCCATATCCAGCTGCTTAGCTTGCGCAGCTCTCCAGTAGGCGTCTTCCCAAAACCTGAAAATGCAGTCTTCGTTCCAATACCCATCACACTCCGCGCGAATGATGCCGAGCGAACTGGTCGTACGTTCACTTCCGCCTCTTTATCAGGGACTTTCTATACTCACAATTCCGATCTCATTCGTTGGTTCTACAACGTTCAGTACATCTTCTTGAAAATTCCCCTTCGTCACCCGTTGGGGAGCTTGCCCAACTTGAGAGCACGCTGAAAAATGTTCTCGAAATGCTTGACCGTGTGCTGGCCTATGCCCAGGAGGCAGCTGCAGGAAAGCCAGCTGACGCTGCACTCGGGCGGTATCTCATGGACGCATTAGGGGGTGGCACAGAGGAGTTAGGAAAAGGTGGATTTACAAGCAGCCTTCAGGTACGTTCTTTCATTTTAGGACTGGGTATGATACAACCTTACCAACGATTGCCATCTGAACAGGATACATTAATGATGTCCTACTTGGCAAACCTTGTGCGAGCACAGGCAGAGGTATCTGCGCGGCTGGCGTTGGTGACAGGGTCATAGTGGAAAATGCATGCATGTTGTATAACGAACTTCCTGTATCTGTAGCACGAAAAACCATCATGCCCCTGATACAAATGATCATATATTTTACAACTTTGACAGCGAACACTGTGCTCCGACCAGCCCGCTATCGTACAATTTTTATCGCAGCGACTTGACTCAATTATACCGCAACTAGTCCCTTGGAAATCGCCATCTCTGCGTTCATGATACTGCTCGTTGCTGCTCCGATGTTGACGTTATTAGACAGCACGACGAATTTGATGTCCAACACCGGGCACTGGCGCACTCGGCCAACAGAGACGCCTGCCCCCTGTTGAAACATGCGATCCAGTCGTGGCTGCGGACGGTCGGGCTCTTCGTGGACCCATATCGTATGACGCGGAGCTGAGGGGCAGCCAGCAGACTGCACCGTAGGGGTATATGCAACGAGCGCCTCACGCACCTGCTGCGGGCTCGGTGCTGGGCGCCGTGCAAAGCGTACTGAAACGGTTTCGGTGTGGCCCTCTACGACAGGAACGCGAGTACAGCTCGCCGAGACACGCAGGGGCGTGCGCGCACGCATGTCGAAAGAGAGCTTCCCCGCTTCAGATTCGGACTCGGACCCCGAGAGCTCACCCAGGATCTTGAGCGTCTCCCATTCAATCTTCTCCTCCTCTCCCGAGATGTACGGAACTACGTTGTCGAAGATGTCGAGCGAAGGTACGCCCGGGTAGCCTGCGCCGGAGATGGCCTGGAGAGTTGTGATGATGCAGGACTCGATAGGACCGAAAGCGCGTTCTAGTGCGGCGAGGGGTATCACGACGCCCGTAGTCGAGCAATTGGCGTTGGTAATGATGAACCCAGTTTTGAGCGGGGGCGAGTGGAGGGCTCGTTGCTGCGGTATGATGTTGAAATGGGGAGTATTGACGAGGGGAACGATCAGCGGTACATTGGGATCCCTGCGATAGGACTTGGCATTGGAGAAAACAGCAAGTTCAGCAGCGCGGAAGGCAGCCTCTGAAATTACGATACACATCCGCGTCAAGGCAGAACGAACAGAAAGTAGAAAAAAAAAAGTTATCCACACCTATATCACCCGCGACGTCGGCATCCAGACCAGAGAAAACGACCGCGCACTCTTTGAAGTGTTCCGGAACGCACGGTTTTATGATAAAATCGCGCACACCAGACGGTATGGGTGTTGTCTGCTTCCAATTTGTAGCGATCGCGTATGTTTTCCCTGCTGATCGCGCCGATGCGCCGAGAGCGTGTACAACAAAGTACGGATGGTCCACGAGGAGGGCGATAAAGCGCTGTCCGACGGTACCGGTCGCTCCGAGTACGCCGACCTTGACAACTTTTCCCTCTGGGACTGGGTACATTGCTTGCGACGAGTGGCCTCGTCGACCGTCTCCGTCGTCGTTTGCAGTGTGTGACCGTGTGAATATTTCTGTTCTCCTCTCACTCCCTCTCACGCACCTCAAACCGTTCCTTTTCGCAGTACAGTATGTCTGCCCTCACTCCGGAAGACCAGCAACAGCGGTTATTTGCACCGCACGTCTTCTTCAACAACAATTCTATATACAACGTCAAATTCATCTCCTCGTGCTTCACGGGCGCAGTCGCTGGCATACTCGGCCTCGAGAACTCGCTCGGTTTCATCCTCTTCCTCCTTACAACGCTCTTCACCTCCGTTATACTCCACTTTTTCAACCTCAAGATGAACCCCAAAAAGTATTTCCAGGGTGGCCTCCTCGAGGCCGTGAATCCAGGACAAGAGAATACTTTCTCGTTCATCCTCGTGTGGACCTTATTTTACGGTTAGTCTTTCGATTGACTTGGTCGTGGATTTGGAAAGCTGAAAGGCGGCTCCTACCGATGTTGCTAGGCATTGTTCACGGTGTGTTGTCCTCCATTTGTCCTTACGTGCTCTCACACATACGTTCCGTTCCAGTATTCGATTAGTTTGTCATACCGTCATGCTAAGCTAGCTGTTGCCCTCGGCTATGTAATGTACGCGTATCGATCCCTCTCTTATTATTCTACACTATATGGTACAGTACTGACGTCCATGCGGCAGCATCATCTTCAGACCTGGGAGCCAATCGGTGGGTCCACATGCCTGAGCGCCACAGAACGTCGTTGTGAACTTTCCGTAATTACGTTATTTGTCATTGGTTCATTGTACCGATATATGGCACTAACAGTGTCCTTTATCCGCTACTACCTCAATCCTCCAGAGGCTTGGCGATCCCAAGTGGTTTTCTACGTCTTCCCGAAGAAGTTGCGCATTTGTCTCTGTTCTTAGAGCCTGGGTAGGTTGCTTTGAACCCTTTATCATCGTCCACATGAATCACCACCCGGGAGCTGGCTCATGATTGTTCCGTTCTCTTCTCCACTCCACCTCTTCATTGTGCTTTCCGTAAGGAAACGGTGTTAACATGCGCCGCGGACTTTTGTACTACATGCCTATCACGAGGTAAGTAGAATGACAAGCCAAGGTTGCTGGTGACGCATGACTACCAGCCAAGTAAGGTGTCCCTTGTATTATCCCTCCCCTTATTACTCCCGTTCCCCTCTCGGCTGGGAGAGCCAGTCTTGTTCCCTCTTGCTCTCGCCCCCATGGCTGCGTTACGGTCGTATGTCCTACTGCAAAAAGGGGAAGACCCATTTCACACGCGCTTTGAAGACCTCGATGGACTCACCGCATTTACTGTGTAAGTTAGCGACCATTTCCTTCACATCCAATCCCATGAGCTGACCGTTCCTTAAGCCAGGAGGTGCAGCGCAGTCCCTTCCTTCTTGAATCTAGTTTAATCCTTTTCTTTGCGTCATCAGGTAGATCGCATGCCGAATACATTCGTGCAACTTCGAAGAGAAACGCCATGGACACAGAAACATCGAGGCGTCATGGGTCCTGGAGCTGCTTTCTTCTACTTTGGCCCCGCTAGTACGCCCGGCCACATCATCTATGGCAATGCGCCATCCCAACCCATGGCGACTACGCTACGTCGAAAGCGCTCTAGCCCGTGAGTTCGACCTGAGCCGAGTTGGGCGCTCCTAACCGCTCTTCTACTGCAGTTCGCAGTACTTCACATCGCGTAGCGGGCGTCTCCTCAAGTGGAAGCGGCTTCCCAATAACAGAATGGAGGTATACTCTGAGTCGTCCAAGGGCTTGAATCGTTGCTGAATTGCGATCTATTATCCAGTGTGTCGACGGGAAGGTGGTGCTCGCAATTTATGAAGCAGGGCAAGCCTCGCGTGACTTTTCGGCACTATTGACCATTCGCCACGCGGGCCTAGCGGTCGTGACTGAGATTCTCACTACACTCATGCTTTCTCAGATGGCCATCGTACTACAATGGCGGAGCTAGGTCTGTTTGGGACACATTGTACGGTATATGATCCGGTCGGTTCACTCCATAGTCCTTAAAATACGTGTGCGTAAACCATGTATCTCTAGCGGGTTCTTTCCAACTTCCAATACCCCCATGTGTATTCTTCGCACTTCTTATTACATCCACATTTTTTACATTGCTCGACAGAGCGAGGGTAGACCTTGTCACTTGACCGTCACAGGTGAATTCGCATACATCTCCTACAACACTCGCTCTACCATTGTGATGCCTTCTTCTTCCAATCGCTCGCGGAGAGGGTCGCATATTTCTTTGGTGTACGGCACCAGTACGCCTGGGGAGGAGAGGGTGCCGTCAAGGACCATCTGTGTAGCGATGCCACAAGGTATGCCGACAGTCAGAGCCATCGCAGAGTGCCCGTCGGGGGCGCCATACGCCTCGAGCGTCGACGTGATGATTTGCTGTCCGCAGTTCAGTGAGTGTTTCAGGTTTGTTCATATGAAAGCCAGTAGAGAAAGCATCCCCATCACGCGAGCACGCACCTCAGTACCATCAACTCGTTCGACCACGAACTTGTGCTGCAGCATGACAAGGTCACGTTCGCCCGGTACATATGTCATGAGTGTCTCCAGGCGTGCGCAGAGCGTGTCGAGTAGGTTGCTTCCACGCGGAACGAGCGGCTCGTGAGAGAAGAGCCCGATCCAGCGGAGGCCAGAAATGACCCGCACCGCTTCCACGGCGTCGGGAAACGAGCAGAGCTCTTTGACACGGGATACGAGTGTGCTACAGGGCCATAAGGTCAACAAGGGGTGGGTATCTCAAAGGGTTGCCTTACCTCTCTGACGATTCTTTGGCACCAGCAGCGCGTTTCGTGGCCTCCGCCCATGTGAGGCCCTCCTTAACCCACTCTTTAGGCTCGGCGTCAAGCCAGCCGAGTTGAACCAGTGTTCGAATGAACTCGGGGAAACCTTGGTAGCGCAGGGTACCGCGCACGACGGTGTCCGCCTCGGGGATGTTGTACCACTCGCGGTACGGTGTCGAGTTTCGGTTTGGGTATGCAACAAACGCGAAGGCAGGGGAGATATAGTATGGTTTGGCGAGCGCCATAAGTTTACTCCCCTCAACACTTCGGACCTGGCCGTCCTCAAGCCATGAGGCGGCATTGAGCAAAGCGAGGAGTACCCCACGTGACGACCAGGAGAACTTATATCCAAGAGGATTGTCGGCCGATTCAGGGGCAGGAAGGCCGCCGCAATAGGAGTGGAATTGCTTGATCTATCGAATCTGATTAGCGTTTTCAATGGAAATGATGAGGTAAATACCTTCCCTCCCTGAGCATGGACCTCATCAATAGTCTTCACGGCGTATAAATGGTCAATACCAGGGTCAAGACCAATTTCATTCATGACAACGATGCCGGCGGCTTTGATTCGATCCTCAAGTGCCCGGATCGCCGGCGAGACGTAACTTGTCGTGATGACGTGCGTGTTACCTTTGATGGCAGCCTCAATGACAGAAGCATGGAGAGTGTAAGGAATTAGCGAAACAACTGCATCTACGGCTCCAACGGCAGCCTCGAGTGTTGAGGTATCAGTGACGTCAAGGGATATGGCCGTCGTATCAGGAAGGCCCTGCGCCAGCGCTTCTGCGCTCTTGAGTGTGCGACAAGCTGCATATCGTTTTCAACATGGATTTACGAAGGCCAAGTCGTGACTGGGCGTACCAATAGTGAGTTCATTAGCTGGATCACGGACTATGTACTCCGCCGCAGGGCGGGCGACGAAGCCACTTCCAAGGAGAAGCACTTTCTTTCTCGGCTTATTCGGTTCATTAAGAGCTCGAGCAGCACGACCGATTGGCGGTAAAATGTTCTTGTTCTCTTTTATGATTGCTCGGCCAAACTCGGGTAAGACAAAGGCAGCTTTGTGCACGTCGGAGTTGTAGTAGCGAGTATTAGGAACGGTTCGCAGTGCCGTTTGCAGATCGCAATTAGGCGATATAGAACACACCAAAAAGCCTATCTGGCCAGATGGATAAGTAGGAATTGTAGTGAATGCGTACTCGGCTGTCTCAAAAATTTCGAGAGTGGTGCGGCGTAACTTTTCGATAAGGGGAAGGTGGAGCCAAAGGCATTCGGCTTGGGTGGAGATGTTCCCACCAGGCCTGAGTGCATCATGAAGGAGCTGGAAATAGGGTTTTTCAAAGAGGGAAGCCGCGGGCCCGACAGGGTCCGAAGAATCGGTGATGATCACATCATAACTCGACGTGTTGGCTGCAAGAAATTTGAAGCCATCGCCAATGAAGACTTCGACTTTCGGGGATTCGAGCAGGGCAGACATATGCGGAAGGTACTGCTTGGAAACTCGCACCACTGCCTGGGTGGGGTTAAGATATCAGCATGACCGTGTGCACCGATGAATTGACGAAAGTATGTACTTCGTCGATGTCGCACAGCACCACCCTTTCTACACTTTCATGCTTGAGTACTTCGCGCACAACGCCGCCATCTCCACCCCCTATCACAAGGACTCTTTTTGGATCCGGGTGGCTTGCGAGTGGGAGATGGGCAATCATTTCTTGGTAGCTGAGTCGACGGCGTCAACTTTGATCTCGGTGTAAAACGGATAACGTACGAGAACTCATCGCGCTCTGTGCATTGGATAACACCATCAAGAACAAGAACATTTCCATACGTCTCTGATTGAAACACGAGGACATCCTGGTACAGGGACTTCTCGACGTGCAGGACTTTTGTAACCTTAAGAGTCATGGCCTGACCGGGCCATTGTGAGGAAATTTCGCGAAACCAACCATCTGCTAGCTCACTCAATGAAATTTCATCGCATAGGGAATGTCTTACAAACCTTTAATTGAAGGGTGAGATAGCGGTGTCATTTTTTGGATGTGGGGGAGAACTGGGGTTTCGGTTTTGAAGATGATGATGATAATGCGGTCGAACTTGAAATTTTATCATGATCATGTTCCTAATCAATCTTATCTTATCTCAGCTCCCTAGAACCCTCGTTTTGCCTGCCAGTGCTCGCTCTGCTTTAAACCGCCATTTCTTTGCCTCATTTTAGACATGTCCGAGCTTGCCCCTCTTGATCCAGAACTCCTCTCCGATGTACTCTCGAAGCATCCGTTTGTAACAATCGATGGCGTTTGCAACATCCGTGATCTCGGTATGATCCCAGCAGCAGACGGCAAAAACGTCACGCGATCGGGCTTTATGTTTCGTAGTGGAGAACTCTCGGGTGTTACTCAACTTGGTGTGCGCCTTTCTTTCTTCCTCTTTTAGTGTTCTCAACGATCCTTGAGAGCAGGCAAGGGGCAGCTGCAGGCCCTTGGCATCACTACCATATTCGACCTCCGTTCAGACACGGAAATTACAAAGTACGATGCAGTAACCCCACAAATTGTGGGAATAACCGTATTGCATACGCCAGTCTTTGCAAAGGAGGACTACAGCCCAGAGCGTATGGCCCAGTAAGCACCGCACTTCATTCATCCGACTAAACCGGACCCATAATGTCCCCTCATAGACGCTTTCAACTATACGCAAGCGGAAAGACGGAGGTGCAGTCACCGCCCAACCTCCTGTCTTCTGCCTGTTGAACTCTATAGGCGTTCATGCAACTGTACTCTGAAATTCTTGACGCGGGCGGGCCCGCGTTCGGCGCTATCCTACGCCACGTTCTGGACTCGCCAAACGATGCCTTCATCTTCCATTGCACTGGTGCGCTCTCTGATCCTCACGAGCACCTTTTACTAAGAAAATCTCACAGCTGGGAAAGACCGCACTGGGATCGCAGCTGCGCTACTTCTTCTTGTGACTCGCTAGTTCCCCCCACCCTTATCGCCGCGTCGCTTAGCCAATTCTTCCAGCTCGCGGGCGTTTCTTCTGACGCCATTTCAGGCGATTACGCTTTGACTCGTATCGGACGCGCGCCAATGCGGCCCCTCATTTTGTCACGCCTTGCACGTGAACCCTTGTTTGCCTCGGATCCAACAGCTGCTCACAATATGCTATCCTCCAGGTGTGTTTAATCCTGATAATTGGTTCTAGCTTATCAGTCGGACAGGGAAGAGACGATGCAAGCGTTCATAAAAATGCTGGGAGAGCGATACGGTGGCGTGAAGGAGTATGCGCGACGTTCATGCGGCCTCACTGACAAAGACATAGACATCATCGAACGGAACCTCCTCAGGCCAAAGGCATGAATGCCTTTTCCCTGACAACTCACAGCACACGCACACCGTGCGTAGTTTCGTCGATTAATGAGTCACTGGCTAGCTACATTGCATGCGAGTACATGTACATATGTATATACAGTATATTAATTGAAAGCAAAGAAGACACAATGTCACGTCATGTTTTCCGCACAAGGCTCAGTCCCCGCTTCGGCCGTGCCCCTAGTACCTGCCCCTGCGCCGTCAAAGTCGTGGCCACGCCACCTTGGACTCGAGCTCGCGGATTGAGAGGGCTTAGGGCTCTTGGCTGTCCGTTGCTGGATCCTGCGCCGATGCTGGGGCCCGCCGACGTGATCGGTGCGGGGGCATCCCCTAGTCCGGTTCCACGCCGTCGTGCGACAGGACGCTCAGGAAGTGCAGAGCTCGGAAGTGTGGAGCTGATGTCAGGTGCGCTTCCGAGAGCAGCACGACGTGCCCTCTCATGCCGTGTCTGCACGGTGCGAAAGTGGGCTAGGAGTTCGGGCCACTTTATCTCGTCACGTGTAAGTTTCGATCGTGACGCCACCGTTGCAACTGTACTCCTGCAATAAAATCAGCATCGGAGTTCTACTCAGAATATCAACGTAGGACGTAGGGGCGCACGGTTTGGGTGCTATGTGTAGGAATCCAGCGGAATTCACAGCGTTCAGTCGGTTTCGAAGGGAAATAAAGGCGGAGCTTTGTGGAAGGAGCATGAGTAATCCATACAAACATTTGAACAAATACGGGTATCTGTCTGGCTCGAGAAGTTGTAAACGGATGTCTATCGCACCTGTATATGAATACGGGAAGAGGATCTAGTTTGGAGCGCTTACGCACAAGTGAAGACGGGGGATTCGATGAGTTGCACCAGTTTGTCAATCTGAACAAGTATTTGGACGGTCATTTCAAGGTCGGCACTACGTGGCAATGAGAGGTCCGTCCATATCAGTGTTAGAAGGAAGAAAACTCGCAAGATGGCAAGGAGGTTGGATGCATGTTCATAAGCCTGCGCTAGGAGGCAGAGCGAGAACACCGCAACAGCGTTGTGGCACCACGACCGATAGAGCGTCACAAATAGCGCTTGGCCATCTTGCTGTACATATAGCGTGAGTAATACGAGTGACGGGTAGCACGGACGGGTTATTGAACTCACCCGCGTTTCAAGGCTTTTAAGCCGCTTCCGGAAGTCAGCAAGTTCGGGCGAAGTGATGAGGATCGTGGAAAGTTTTTGTACGATGACGCTGGTAAAGTCAAGGTCCTAACAATTTTGCGTGAACTTGAGCCCGCTCTCAAGAACCAGGTTCCACACCTCTTCCTTTTCGAGGATTTCAGCGAATGTCTTGTAAATGCGTTCCGTGCTGAGGTTGAGGCACAATTGCCTAATAATTAAACTTCCACGTGTCTCAAGCAACCTTCTATCGGTGCTGAAGAGATCCAGCAAGTTGATCATAAATGCCTTGAAATAACTGTCATCGGATGCCGATGAAATCTGCGCGAGGAGCTGCAAGTCGTGTTTGATCACTTCCTCGGAGGTGTCAGACAACGTCTTGAGCAGTGCCGGGAATGTCCCATCATCCATCGCAAGAATCTAGGTTGCATGACTATGAAGAAAGGGGGTATTCGCCAAGAAGAATGACACACCTTCTTCGGCGCCTTTTGATGGAGCATTATGAGCCACTTGAGGGCGGCAACGCGTGTTTCCTCGTGCTCGCTCAAAAATTGAATCGTCAGTGCATTCACGGTAGCTTGATAATCAAACGCGTCCACAGGAATTTCGCGCTCTGTTACAGATGTGGGGCCTGCCACACTCCCTAGGGATTGGGGAGAAGGTGGTCGGGGTGTCGGCGAGCGAACGGGTAATTGGCCATCTAGCGAAGCCGGTAGACGTGGGGGTTGGGAACTTTCCGCTTGCACCTGCAAACTTGCACGCTTCTGCATGGTGATGTTACTCGGAGTCGGTGAAGCAGTTGAATCTGTCAATGATTCCACCGAGCCTGACTCACGGGGGGATGATATTTGTGTATTTTGACGCGACAGAGGGGGAGAGGCCGATATATGGGAGGGAGATGCGGGTGGTGGGCGAGCAACCACAGGGGCAGGTCGTTCGCCTGGCAGAGTACTTTGACGAGATGGTGGCTCAGACGGGGAGGGCAATGACTGGATCACGCCAAGAAGAAGCTTATTTGTGCGAATAGCAGATGACTGGATCATGGGTACGTGGTGTGCAAGGTTGGGAAGAATGGCCGGGATGAGACGAGGAGTAAACGGGACCATGACTTCTTGTGTAAATGTCAATAGTTCTGCAAGCCAGAGTAAGGCAGTCGACTGTTGGATTTCGTCGTCTGAGAGGACATTAGTCCCATAAGAGACAGTTAAATGGCACACTCACGTTGAGGATCGAGCTGTTGGATCAGTATTTCAATTATTGCATCGTAGTCGATTCGAACACCTTGGCCAGGGACCCAGTCTACAGAAATTTGAACATCCATTTGGACCCACAGATGAACCGTACCTCCTACATCCCGCTCACTCGGATCGAACTCGATGTCCCCGTTCAGCTTTTCTGCCTCAGATGGGGGGGCGAGAGGTAGGTTGCCGTTGAGGAATGAAACTCGTTCGGTGTCAGAGCTCAAGGAAATATCCGATGAGCGTTCCTTTATCTGCTCTACCTCTGCTCGAAGTTTTTCTTCTGGTTTAGCTTCTCGAAGACGCTCCTGCTCCTCGCGATGTTTCCGTACAATAGTTACCTCACGGATCTCACGTAAGAACTCGGCAAGTTGATTTTCTGCTGCGATGCGGACATCTTCTGTCGGATCTGATAGGTATTTTCTGGGCTGGAAGTAAGACAGGAAAGGGGTAGAAATGGATGAGAAATATACTCGTACAGTAATCCATCCAAGAGATGGGGGAGGTATGTGATTAACTCAAGCTCCGGCACGGAATCAAGTACCGAAGTCCATGAAACGAGAAAGGAACGCGTGAAAGGTGAGACAACGTAAATGCGGTCGGAGAGGAGGGGGATGAAGCGAGGAAGGGAGAATGCGCGTTGTGGAACTGCACTTGTGCCATCGTCATCGGGATGAGGGACGACAATTCCGTTTTCGCTAGTAAGTCGCTTATCCATTTCAGGGAAGTGAGGAACATAGTAGGAGGCGGACTCCGCAACGATGTCTTTGAGTAAGCGGTCAAGGAGCTCTGCACCGTTCTTGACAGATTGCTCCGGGTCTGCCGCAAGCTGAGGGCAACTTAAGGAAGCGTATTGAAGAGGATGGCGCGACTCACTTTGCTTAATGCGTCGAAAATGGGGTTGAAATATACCAAAACCTCACCCTTTGATACTTTGGCAATGTTATACAGACATTCTGCCGCAAAGTAGCGAACACGATTCTCTGGGTCAGAGAAACAGACAAGAAGGGGTTCGAGAAAGCGATCCATATAGGGTGCTATGTCAACACCGAGGGCGATAGCAGTGCCTGCAAGGCCAATCAGACCTCCATTACGGACGTGAAGCGCATTTGTGACACTAGAGAACATGTCGCTAAGTTGGTCAACAATTTGGCCGATGCGTCGTTCGTCGCCTTGTTGATGACATTCGCGGACAAGTCTGTCCAATTTGCGCCATCAAACGTGTAGACACAAATGCTGCATATGGCCAACGTACTTCTCTAGGTCAAGCGCCGCAGCCTTTCGGCGCTCATACATCTTGTCAACTAATTGCTTCGCGATGGATGGATCTGTACGTGGCATTATTGGAGGATGTAGAGAAACAGAGAATGGCCCTTACCCATTACACGTCTTTATGTTTCCAGGTTACGATTAAGTCTTGCTGGTCGGTAAACGGGTATCATGAACGTCGAGAAGTAAACGAGTACATTTCGGTTTTGGCAACGCGACTTGGCCAACATGAAGCGCCCGTGAGATTACATAATTACACCGGCATGAGCCCAAATGTCTGAGGAGGACCCGTTCGGAAACTTTTTTGAGTAAATAGTACAAGTGTGCCTACAGCACAGGAGTAAATGCTTGGGGCTTTGCCCGAAGGGGGCTTATGAGCTTGGTAGTATAAGAAATCCATGTAAATCCATGTATCTACATTCTAAAGACCAAGGGGCTCTCGACACCTGTGCCGTAGGTGCAGTATAAACACTTGTCCTCTATTGTAATTGAAAGATGTTCCCCAGTTTGGTGTTATGGCCATGGAGAAGTCCCGAGCCCCCCTCTTTCGGCGGTGCTCGCTACTTGCTCGCTGCCCGGTTCGGAGGGCTTCTAATGCAAGAACTGTAGTAAGCGCGTCAAAAATTCTTTTCTGTCCTGACGTCACATGCTGTCCTCTCTCGCACGCAGTCTGGCTTTCTCTGTGTGTGCTGGGCCCCCCCTCTCTCTTGCAGGCCTGTCGTTACCGTTGCAGTGAGTGACCCGAAATGTCCCTTTCTGTCTGTCTTTGCTGACCTCCCTCCTGGGGGGGGGGGTTATTTTTTTTTAATTTTCCCCCTCAGCTCACGGTTCCCCCCTTCCCCTTCCTCGAATCGCGCCCACACCCCACAGCGGGCTCCCCTCTCTCACTCACTGCTCTCGACTTTACCAGTGTGTTCCCCTGTTGCTCGCTCTTTCAGTCTTGCTCATCTTCTTTTCCTCGAATCGCGCCTGCAACCCGAATGCCGGCTGCGCCTGTGGAGGGGGACCCCTATTTCTGACTCTCGCATCACCCTCAAGTCTCACTGCGTGCGCGGCCTCTCCTTCCCTCAACGTCGGGTCCCTCACACATGCATGTCGAATCTTGCGCATCCCACCTGCACCCGTCCCCATCGCCTCCCCCTCTTGGGAGAGTGCTCGCTCTCTTGCTGTGGGGAACCCACTTTCCGGTGACGTCACACTTTTCCGTCGCATCCCGTCCCTACCTGCTCCCTCGCTGTCAGTGCGCCCGTCCCCATTCCTCCCCCCCCAGACCCATTTTTCTTGCGCTTGCGTCTGTACTTCGCCTGTATTCAACGCTTGACTACCCCTCTCCTACGCCGTCATTGCCACCGTCCCATCACTACCTGCTCCCGTCGCCGTTGGTTCCGCCTCTCTGGGACTGTGCTCGCTCTGTTGCTGTGGGGAGCGTGTCATTGCCACTTTCCGGTGATGCCACACTTCTCCATCGCATCCCATCGCTACCTGCTCCCGTCTCCGTTGCATCTGCATGTCTGCGACACCGCTCGCTCCCTTGCTGTGGGGAGCACTTCGTTGCCACTTTCCGGTGACGTCACAGGATTCCATTGTGTTTCGTCGCCGTGCACCACATGTCGGCATGTACTGTATGTTCTGCCTACTACTGCAGTAAAATGACACTACACATGTATGTTATGTTACAACCTCTGATAATGTACAACGTTTCGTACTGCTTCAACAATGGAATCCCCATTAGTGTGCACTCCAACGCAGGCCGGTGTTACCGTGCTTACCTTGAAAACAAATTGAAACGTCTGCGCACATCGAAAGTCTGTGCAAAGAGAAAAACCTTGTCTAAGTATGTATGAGCGCTGCTCCAGCTTGAGCAAAGTCAGCCACATGCCGATTTTAGAAGAAGATTCCCACCACCAATTGGGTTGGGAACGCTCACCCTGGAGGCTCGTCCCCCCTTATCTCCATTCTCTTATCGTAATGATTATTATAATGATTACCTACCTCTACGCTTTATTAAGCTCTCTCATCCATCAAATCTACTTCTCCTTTTGTTTTTTTTGCTTGCTTATAACAGGTCGTCTGTTTACAAGTAAGTCCCCTTCGCCTTTTATTGATCCCTTCTTGTTACTGACCCTTGTTCTCTTCCTCTTCTTCCTTTCCCCCCGCTCTCTCGTCGACAGTGTCATCCAACACCCCCCTTGACCCGGCCTTCGTCGACCTGTGCCTGGCCTTTCGTAAGGACGAGAGCCACTCTCCTGTTTACCCCTCCGACACCGGCACCTTCGTCTCCCCGACTAGCGTGAACGCCACGAACATCGATCCCGAGACTCGTCGTCTCACGGACAGTTACCCCCACTCTTACTCCGACTTCTTCCCTAGCCGGGCGCCATGTGTGTACAAGTCCGGCCCCGCGTGGGAGGTGCGCACGGGCCCTCAGGCCCAGGGCATCGTCCGTGAAGTCCGCCCAGTATACCGTCCCGACATCGCGCCGTCCTGGGTCTCAACCCTCCAGCGTATATACGAGTACCTCGACACCATGGGGGTGCGCTGGACCTCTATCAATCCACTCGCGTACGCCAACGAAGGGGAGGCCATTCCCTTCTGCGCCTTCATCGTTTCTGTCGGTGTGACGCCCTGCTCCCTCGCCTACGAGGACGCCGTCGCCGCTGCCGGCGGGGTCAAGGAGATCCTCGCCAAGTCTGGCCTCGCCGGCGTCGAGGTCGCGTTTGTCGAGTCGGTCGTCGAGCGTTCCGTCGGGCTCAAGCTCCTTTCGTTCAACCCGCAGGTCCCCGAGCCCCGCAGGTACTTTACCCCCATCGTCGCCCAGGCCCGCAAGAACTTTACCGCCGTCCTTGGCTTGTCAATTGCACCCCTGAAGACCCCTCACTATGGGGGCACGGGCGCGCTCTTCTTCCGCCTTAGCAGCAAAGACGACCGCGTCGCCGTGCTGACGTGTGCCCACGTCGCCCGTCCCCCTCCTGTCTTCCCCGCCAACAAGGGTATGACGCACACGCATGATAGCCAACCACGTGAGCATATCGTCGCGCTCGGTACTGGGGGCTACAACGGGGCCATCTCGGATATTATACACAAGATCGGTGCCCTCCATCGCGACATCGACGTCTGGAACGGCACGATCAACAGGCTGCCGAAGCCCACCGAGGGGGAGAACCCCAACGTTACCGACGAGCGTAAGGAATATACGGACTTAGTGGAGAGGGCGACGAGGGATATCAACACACTAAACGCCTTGTACGGCGAGGTCACGATGTGGCTCTCCACCCCCGAGCTACGCGTCATTGGACACGTGCTTCATGTCTCGCCGATCCAGGTCTTGGACCAGCCCGGTTACACCGAGGACTGGAGCCTCATCCTAGTGGACCGCGCGAAGATTGATTGGGATACGTTTTTGGGAAACAAGGTCTTCGTCGGTACGTCTTTTCGTTTCTCTCCTTGGTTGGATACCCCCTTTCTGTCGCAGGCCTTCTTTCTGTTATAGTAGCTTTAGCTGACTATTACCTTTTTTTTTCCTCCGTTACCTCTAGGCGGTGAACTCTCGGCCTCCGACTTTGGCGGGTTATTGTTCCCTCAGCCCGACGACCGAGCCCGCTATCAGTACCCCGAGGAAGGGCTCCTCCAGGCCTACGGCGTCGTCCAGGACTCCGAGATCCGGGATCCCGAGCACTACGACGCCAATCATCAGCGGTGCCTGCTCGTCGTGAAGAACGGTGCAGCCTCAGGCACCACCATCGGCCGTGCCAACGGCCTCGAGTCCGTCCAGCGTAACTACCCGGACTACGACATTGTCGGACAGACCTCGATCGAGATCGCCGTGCTGCCCTACAGCAGGGCGCGCGGCGCATTTTCCAAAGCTGGTGATTCAGGGTCCATAGTCCTCACTAGAGATGGTAAAATCCTTGGATTACTTACTGGCGGCATGGGCCCTACTGCAGAGACCGACATGACGTTTGTCACCCCCTACTGGTGGCTCGAGCAGCAGATCAAGAAGAAGTTTCCCGGCGCCTTCCTCTACGATGTCGTCGCACTCCCGTAGGTATCTGTTGGTGGAGCTCTTTCTGTTGCAGTATCTGTCCCACTTTCCCCACCACTATGGCACTTCTTTTCTTTTCTTTTCTTTTCCTGTCTCATTGAATATGTCCATAATAATGAAATAATAGAATGTGGTGGAGTGTTTAAGTGCTATATTATTTCCCCTGGTTATTTGTGAAACTACTGTGTGACTGGCCTCAGGTAAAACTAGTGTTGCCGCAGCTACGGCTCCAAGCCGGTTTCAAGCCATAGCTGACATCGGCTTTAGCCGAAATTTAACCGAGTCGAAGGAGTCAAAGTTGTGACTTCGCTGAGCTGCGGCTTCAACTACAAGTCAGTCAAGCTGATATTTCTTCACATCCTGCTTCAATCAACAATCATGACTTTCTTGATGTCCAGACAAAGATTGGGTGTGGTCCTCTGGTTCATAATCATGAATCTGTTGAACTAGGTAAGGAATTTTATGGTCCTCAAGTGGTTGCCGTCAAAGCAGTCACTGGTTGGGTGGTATCCCCTGTCAATGCAACAAGACTTGCTCCCCCTATGTGCCAATCAATTATCCTCCTCTGCCTATGTGTCCACCACAGCTTTTCCCATCATACAATGCAACTTGTATCCCACCCAGACCCAAAGTGAATACTCAGGTCAATATTCACACACCCCACAGCAGTACATGTTGAACATGAACTATGCTGCTCCCCCATGTGATGTTGTGGAGTACCCTGTGAGTAATGATATCCTGCTCCACACTGCTGAGCACTGAGCCCCAACAAGAAATGAGTTGACACTACAGTATGTGACTTCATTTGATACTATGCAGCTTACCAAGGCTCTGATCAGATAGTGTCAATGGAAGCCAATGTTTGGCAAAAATCTTGTTGCTATCTGATGTCATATGATCTTGGCTTAATGGTGATTCTTGATCATTTCCCACCCATTGTTGTCAGAAAATACTGGTATTTTTTGATGCTATGTGACTACAAAACACCCTATCCTTCCTTTCCATACCCCTGGGTCCTTGATTGCATCCACAGTCTACCAAGTCCCCTGCATCCACAAGTCCACTGGACCACTGCATCCACAAGTCCCCTGCATCTGCAAGTCCCCTGCATCTGCAAGTCCACCATGTGTTAAGGTCCAAGGGCCTTAAAGATGTAATGTGTATAATTTGGTTTGGCAACGACTGGGATTGTTCAGTGGGGAATCCTCCTGAGGTAATGATCACATGAGTAGGGCGGTACTGGTTGCCTACACAGTATAATAAGTAAGTCCCTAGATGATAAGGGTGACTTCTAAGTGTTCTAGTAGTAGAGATGAGAGGGGAAGAGCTTCTATGGCACTTAGAAGCGACAGAGGATCAGGCTGATAGACTCTGAGGAGTCTCTGGGTGGAAGCTACAACTCTTGGATTGAAAACCAAGTTAGGCTTAGGGCCTAACCATCAAAAGTACAGGTACTTATATACAAGTAGAATGTAACAGGTAATGGAAGTCACAGAATGTCGGAGTTATGTATAGTAAGGCCACATCATGAGCTGGCAGTCTATAGATAGTATATTATGAGTTGGCAGTTCATAACAGGTAAACAATGGGAACTGTGGACTGCAGAGCAGTGGCATATGATATTTGACTGTGGAATGGTCAGATGACTTATCAGGTGACTTGTCAGGTGACTGGGTGGTGGTCCAAGTGGCGCATAAGGGAATGAGTGGGGAATGAGTGACTGAGAGTGCAAAACAAGTAGGCTGGAAAGGCGGAAAAATAAAAAATAGGGTCCAGGATCATAACATGATGCCCTTTCTAGAGTGGTCATTACCACATGACCTAAGGTGAAGAGGGTATCATCCAGTCAGAAGGTATGCAGGGTACTCCGATGTCCATACTGTCAAATGACTGATCTGAACTTGTCGTTTTGTTTTCTCCCATTTCTTTATCTACTTTAGTGGTTGTCTAAAGTAGAGTGCCATAGAGTCTAGTGAACCCAAAGCTAGAGGGTGTTGATATAGCCATAGCTTTAGGGGAATTGGGGGGAGTAGGGTGTTCTTCAGGACTCATTGACTGTTCTGTAATTGGATCACTTCACTCATGTTTGAGCAGCATAGCAACATGTCGCAGTGATTCTTGTTGTTTCCCTGTAATAGGTGAGGGTTGGGATTCTGCCCTACTAGGTGGTCCTTCCTTGTTAACCAATGGTTTGTCCTCTGTAAGGGGGTGTTTGGGTACATCAGGAAGACCCCTCTTTTGCTTTTTTGTGCTTTTTCATGCTTTTTCTACTTTTTTATGAAAAAAGTAGAAAAAGCACAAAAAAGCCAAGTGCTACACTTGCCAGAGTGCTTTCTGAGGCAGTCAAAAAAGTATATTGCCTTCAAAAGTATTTTAGGTCAAAAAAGTACAGCCAAAAAATTACAAGTAGTGATAAAATGGAAGTAGTCTCAGTTATATTGCATGAAAAAATATAGAGCTGTGTAAAAAAGTAGAGCAAAAGTAAAAAAGTACATGGAAAGAGTAGGGGTTGGCTTTTCACAAGTAGTCTGTACTTTCATAATTTTTACTTTTTTTAATTGAAAAAAGCAATAAAAGCACTAAAAGTTGCAAAAAAGCAAATGAGGGGTCTTCCTGATGTAGTGGGGTGGTTTGGATGGGTGAAATCTGGGGTAGGCATGATGATGAGGCCACAGGGGGTACAGGGGGTGCAATAGGGGGTAAAGGAATTTCTTCCTGAAGGGGTGACATATTCTATGGACAAGGGATGACTGGGCTTCTGGGTTCTCAAGGTGGTGAAGGAGTTAATGATCAGGGTAAGAGTATGTTGACTGGCTCTGGTGTTTCATCCATAGGGACCGGTGGTGGTGGTTTGTAGTACTCCATTGATGAGTACTCTCATCGATGTGATCCCCATGGGACTAGGGGAAGCAGGGGTGATACAATACAAGGTGCTTTCACAAGGGGTAGACCAGGGTGGATAGTCATGGGGGTAGATGATAACAGGTGGATAAAAGGTAAAATGACTGGCGCTGGTCTGACAGGGGGTGGTGGTGCAATGACTGGAACTGACAATGGTGGTGGTGGTAATACAGGAATAAGTCCTCCTGCTCCTCCTGAGGGACTGGGACTGGGTATGAATATATTTGGTTTGGCTCTTAACTTCCTCCTTTGATTTCTGAGGAATGCTTGAAGTCCCATAAGGAAGGCTTGATCTTTTAAGGTATGGTGATGAGGGGAGAGTGTACTGAATGGAAGGGTGATCTTCTCCTTAAAGAGTTCCTTGGTAACCATATCATAGAGGCGGCAATGAAAGTGGTAGAGATAGAGAGTGGTATTGCTATCCTTCTTTCTGAACATTTTGGCAACAGTGGTGTTCTTGAATTTAGTATTGAAGAGGGTCCACTTATCGCTAAGTCTGGTCATGTCTTTGATACATTCCTCACGCTTCTTCTTGGGTGATGTGGAGGAGGTGGTTTGGATCAAGGAGTCTGGCATTGGTGTATTGATCAGATTGGTTGTTGTCTTCTGTTTCTTCTGTGGGGGTAGGGGGTGTAGCAAATATGGCGCATGAGCGGATCGATTAGATATGGAGATTTTGGCCAGTACCCTACATTCCTTAGTTTTGACAGATATCTACTAGTACATTTGTTTAGCCTAGCACCCCAGAACTTTATTGTTAGTTTATATACCGTAGTTAGTTGGTTGTTGGCCCCTCAGTTCCTGTATCTAACTTGCACATGTGTTCTGAGATGAGCAACAGTATCCTGAATATCATATAGTTCCTGTATCTAACTTGCACACGCATTCTGAGGCCAACGTGTGCCCAGAACTCACACCTTTAGACTTGTTCTTTGCTACAGGGGGGTCAGGGTTGGTGACATAGAGTGGGGTATTTTCTGGTTCTTGGGGGGTAGATGCTGTTTCATGGCTGCTATTGTTGCTAGACTCATCAACTGGGACGATGTGGGTTGTAGGGTTTCGGGGATGATACTGAGGGGGATGGGGAGCAAATGGAAGTCTTTCATATTTGATAGGGATCCTGAGGATAGGCTCTTCATTATTAACTGGGACCACAACTGCTTCGTGGTCAATGTTGATGGCATCGAGGGTCTCTCTTGGTTGCCAAGTGGTCCAGTAGAATTGGATGTCAAAGTGTCCTTGTTGGATGAAGGTTCTGAAGAAGTGGAGTTGATTGTTGTTGGTGTGCATGCAGATGAGGATGATACTATTGTCGGTGCCCAAGGTAAAGATGGTAGAGGTGGCAAATCCTATACTGGGGAGCTTGTGGTTGATGGAAGACATGGGTGTTGGGAATAGGGAGGGTTGTCTAAGGTTTCAAGGGTTCTTATACTGCTTGGTTGACTTTCAAAGTCCACTAGTAACTCTAGAGCATGGAGATCCTCAGAGTTAACCCAGGAATCATAAGCTGGTGAGTATCCTTTCCAGTATACAAGGTATTGCTTCTTCTTCCATCGACTGAATAGTCTTTCTCTGAGGATTTGCTTGACTTCCCATTCTGGTTTGCCTTCTAGAATATCAGGTGGTGGTTCCAGGAAGTTGGGACCATGTTGATCGGTTTCTTTGTATGGCATAAGCAGGGAGGTGTGGAATACATCGTGGATTTTCCAGGTAGGGGGTAATTTGATTTTATATGCGACTTTGGATACTTGTGAGACTACCTTGAAAGGTCCGTATCTCCTTGGTGATAGCTTGGGTGTGATGTTACTTGGGAGTCATAGGTTTGTTCCTTCTAGCCAGACTTTGGATTTGACAGGGAATGGTGAATGGCATGGATGTTCTTTGATCCAGGATTCTTGCGCTTTACGTTGTGCCTCTTGGTGTTATGATCCACCCAATTTTTCTCATTTACCCTACCCCTTCTCGCCCACACCAGAACTCATATCCTTCAATCTGAAACCAGTCACCCAACATGTTACCAAACCACCAGTCATCTTCCCTAGTGCTATGCCACCAGAGCTTATGGGAAAGCAGCCATTACCAGTGAACCCACCATCCCTGTCACCCCTAGAGGATCTGCCACCTAAACCAGAGTGGACCAGACCTGCCACACCTGAGCAGACCAGACCCACCACACCTCAATGGACTAGCCCATCCCAAGTAGGGATTGTCACGGGTTTACCCGTGGCAAACCCGTGCCTTCAAAACGAGCCCAAGATCACCCAAATTGGGCTTGTTTTGAAGGCACGGGTTTGCCACAGGTAAACCCGTGACAATCCCTAATCCCAAGTCGTTATGACACAACCACCTTCCCCCGCAATGTCTATCTATCCACCCTTGGAGCTACCACCAGTCGTACCTGATGTCCCCTTGTCCCCTGGAATGCCCGCTGCCGAGAGCACTCCTCAATGGAGCACTTCACAGAGCCACCTATAACAGAGCACCCATTGGCAGACAGTCCCATGCAGGACTTGCCAATGGTATACTATCTACCAGATAGTCCTGGAGGCAACACACATACCCTGGCACCAGGAAGACCACTAGCTGAACCTTGGAGAGAGCACTATGCTTGACCACCTAGCCCTGTGTCTCACAAACACTCCCTATCACCCACCAGTCCCTCTTTGGTGCCCATATGACAACGTACCAGTAGAGAAGGCAGTTACCATTCAATAACGCCTACTGCCTCATTGCCTATAGCTGGCTCCTTGCCCCAGAGTTCACAGTCGATGTTGCCAATTTTATATACTAAGTTACAGCAAGGTTGAGAAAAAAAAATGGACTTAAGCTTAGCAGGGCTGTAAGAACTGCATTACTGTAAAAATAGTACTAACACTTACATAAGCAGGTAGGTATAGGCAGTTCTACTAATTTATATACTACCTGTCAAATAGTATTACTAGGTTGTTCACTATCAGTAGAATAGTACTACTAACTTCTGAACTATCTGTAAAATAGTGCTACTAGATTATTACTGTGTTTTGCACGTGACTTGGCAAACCCGAAATTTGCATATAATTTTAAGGGCAGAAATTCAAAACACTATATCTCATCCATTTCTCAATGGATTTCTCTGAAACTTGGTATATAGAATCACATTCACTAGGTCTAGTTGCAGCCCAAGTTTGGGAGCCTAAGTTTCAGTTTTGGGAATTTCGATTTTTGGGGTGGTGACCCAAGCATGACTGGAAACTCGAACAGCTATATCTCATCCATTTCTCAACGGTTTGCCTTGAAACTTACTATATAGAATCGCATATACTATGTCTAGATGCAACCCAAGTTTGGGAGCCTGATGTTCAGTCTTTGTCTTTTCATTGTGCAGGTGGTGACCCAGGCATGACCAGAAAGTGACAGAAACTCAAACTGCCATATCTCATCTACTTCTCAACAGTTTGCCTTGAACATTGGCATATAGAATTGCATATACTATGTCTAAATGCAACCAAAGTTTGGGAGCCTGAAGTTTAATTTTGGTATCTTTATTTTGCAGATGGTGACCCGAGCTTGACCAGAAACTCGAAAAACTCGAACTATCATGTCTCATCCATTTCTCAACAGTTTGCTATGGAACTTGGTGAATGTAATCATATATACTATGTCTAGATGCAACCCAAGTTTGGGAGCCTAATGTTGAGTTTTGGCATTTTTATATTTGGGGTGGTGACCCAAGCATGACCTCAATAATCAC
>Ga0307510_10000827_pt1 | contig 32302 bp, 22 predicted proteins | sample 12_EM_MG_FD_207224 | JGI IMG/M metagenome (GOLD analysis project Ga0307510, IMG submission 207224) | Populus trichocarpa ectomycorrhiza microbial communities from riparian zone in the Pacific Northwest, United States - 12_EM | ecosystem: Host-associated > Plants > Roots > Unclassified | place... | reverse complement strand
CGATCGCGCCGTAGATGCCGAACGCCTTGGCGCGCTCCTTGGCATCCGTGAACATCACGGCGAGCAGGGAGAGCGCGGCGGGCGCGAGCAGGGCACCGAACGCGCCCTGGAGGGCACGGGCGCCGAACATCATCGCGCCGGTGGTGGCGACACCGCCGAGCGCGGACGCGGCGGCGAAGCCGGTCAGACCGACGACGAAGGCGCGCTTGCGGCCCCACAGGTCGGCTATGCGGCCGCCGAAGAGCAGCAGACCACCGAAGGCGAGGGCGTAGGCCGTGACGACCCACTGCCGGTTGCCGTCGGAGATGCCCAGGTCGGTCTGGGCCGACGGGAGGGCGATGTTCACGATGGTCGCGTCGAGCACGACCATCAGCTGGGCGAGCGCGATGAACGCGAGCGCCTTCCAGCGGTTGGAATGGGCTTCGTGCTCGGCGGCCTCGGAGGCCTTGTCGAGAGCGCCTGGGGCGCTTCGAGCTGTTTCAGACATGGTGGTACCCACTTCGGGACTTCGTGACGGAAAAATACGGAAGAAGGACGTGATCGGGGACGGCTCGTCTACGACGACGAGAGCCGGTGGCTTTGGTGTTGAGACAGGCGTAACGCTCTGAACTAATCGGTCAGGGCTGCCGGAGATCCTCCATCGTCGCGGCCGTACCGGGCAGGACCGAGCGGGCCGGGGCCCGCAGTCCGTCCAGGAACAGTTGCAGGTGTCGGTGTACGAAGCGGTCGGCGCTGAGGCAGCCGGTGCCGGCCGGGGGCCGGCTGAGCTGGGCCACGGCGACCATCACGTCACCGACGCCTACGTCGGGGCGGAGCTGTCCGGATCGCCTGGCCCGGTCCATGACCTCGTCGATGAGCTGCTCGACCCTCTCGCGCGCGGCTTCCAGGTCCGGGTGGAACTGGTCGAACGTGCTGGAGATCATCGGGCACAGCGCGCTGATCCGTTCGTCGGCGGACACGTGCACGAAGCGCTCCAGAGCGGCGAAGGCGTCGCCGGTCTCGTCGAGCGCCTGCTCGGCGGCCTCCGACGTACGGTCCATGACCGAGACCACGACCTCGCGGACGAGAGCGTCACGGTCCGGGAAGTTCCGGTACAGCGTGGCGTTGCCGACGCCGGCCCGGCGGGCGATCTCGTCGAGCGGCACATCGGGGCCGAACTCGACGAACATCTCGCGGGCGGCGGTGACGATCCGCTCCCGGTTGCGCAAAGCGTCGGCGCGCGGCCGGGTCGCCTTTCGCTGTACGGGGGTCACGGTCGTCACGGCGTGCTCCTGAAGGTCTTGGACTGCTGAGGCGATCCGGGGAAGCACTCCCCGTTTCGCTCGGACACATGGCTAAACGGGGAAACGGTCCCCGGTTATTTCCCACTCAGTGGGACATTTAATGTGACCTGGGTCACATCTCGTTTGGACCCTTCTTCAGCCCCCGCCCTCCGGAACCACACGGTCGGTCTCCTCCAGCGCGCGCCCTCGCACCGCACGACACAGGGTGATCGAAAGGGTGCAGTCGGAGACCGGCGGCTGCCCGTGGCGCGAAGGGTCCCTGCATGCAGCCCAGCCGTCGGATACGCCCGCGCCGCGTGGCCGCCCTCGCGTCCGTGACCGTCCTGACCCTCGCGGTCAGCACCTCGGCCGGCACCGGACACCTCACCCCGGGCGCCACGACGGCGGCGGGCCCGGTCGCGCTCGCCCGCACCTCCGCACTCGGCTCCTGCATGATCAACGGCCCCCTGGACGTCCAGATGTCCGAGGGCATCCCCACCCCCGGCGGCTACTCCCGCTCCACCGGCACGGTCCACGCCCTGACCCTGATGGTCGACTTCTCCGACGCCCCCGGCGAGGGCACCGCCATGGACCGCTACCGCGAGTTCTTCCCCAAGACCCAGGAGTGGTTCCGCGCCAGCTCCTACGGCCGCCTCGACTACCGCCCCGAGACCCCGGTCACCCACTGGCTCCGCATGCCCAAGTCCTTCAGGTCCTACGGCATAGAGCGCGGCGCGCCCTTCGACCCCGGGTACCGGCAGCTCGTCCAGGACATCGTGGCCGCGGCGGACCCGACCGTGGACTTCCGCCAGTACGACCTCCTGAACGTCCTGGTCACCCCGAACGCCGGGCCGTCCGCCCTGGACACGGTCCTGTCGGTGACCTTCGCCGGCAACACGGAAGCCCCGGTCGCGGACGGCGTCCCGGTCTCCAACGCGTCCTTCGTCTACTCCCGCCAGGACGACGGCTCCGGCTCCTACGCCCAGACCGGCTACCGCGTCCTCCCCCACGAGAACGGCCACGTCTTCGGCCTGCCCGACCTCTACACCCAGGAGGGCGGGGGCGCGGTCGGCCACTGGGACATCATGAGCGAGGACTGGGGCGCCAACAACGACTTCCTCGGCTGGCACAAGTGGAAACTCGGCTGGCTGGACCCGTCCCAGGTCAACTGCGCGATGAGCAGAGGGACTTCGGAGTACACCCTGACCCCGCTGGAACGCCCGGGCACCGCCGGCACCCGGCTCGTCTTCGTCCCGCTCACCCGACGGACGGGCTACGCCCTGGAGTTGCGCACCCGCGAGGGCAACGACGAGGCGGTGTGCCGCCCAGGCGTCCTCATCTACAAGGTCGAAGCGGACGTGGACACGGGAATGGGCCCGGTGAAGGTGTACGACGCCCACCGGGGCAGCGGCGGCTGCACCCGAAGCCCCAACGTGCACGCCGAGTTGTCGGACGCGCCGTTCACGGCGGGCGAGAGCTTCAACGACCCGGGGAGGGGGATCCGGGTCACTGTCACGGGGGCGGACGCGGCGGGGGACTACCGGGTGACGGTGACGCGGACGAGGTAGCGGCGCCGGCGACGAGGTGGTCGTGCCGGGCGCGGGCTTACCGTAGGGCTGCCGAGATCGCCGTACCGGAGAATCGATGCCCAGCGACACCACGATGGACGACCGCACCGCCGCCGTGCCCGCCGAGGCGGTCGCGCCGTTGATCCGCGGGGTCGCGGTGGTGCGTCAACTGACCGAGGCGGGCGGCGTGTTGAGCCTCAGCGGGCTCGAACGGGCCACCGGGCTCGCCCGTTCCACGGTCGACCGGATCACCGCGACGCTCGCCCGCATGGGATACGTCCGTCTCGCCGGCCGGGACGCGGTTCTCACCCCTCGGATCATGGAACTGGGCAACGCCTACCTCGCCGCCCTGCGCCTGCCGTCCCTCCTCGACGCCCGCGCGGACGCCCTCGCCGACGACCTGGACGAGTCGGTGTCGCTCGCGGTCGCCGACCGGGACGGCATCCGCTTCATCCACCAGGCGACCCGGCGCCGCGCGATGTCCCTCAGCTTCCGCATCGGCGACCTGCTGCCGGCCGAACGCACCGCGCCAGGACCGCTGTTCGCGACGGAGTGGACGGACGCGGACTGGCGGCGCTGGCGGGAGCGGCGGGCGGCGGACCCGACGGACGCCGGGTTCCCGGCCGTGCCCGTACGGTCCTCGCCCGGGCCCGACTTCGAGCGGTGGGCCGCACAAGTACGCCAGGACGGCTGGGCGTTGGACGACCAGTTGATCGAACCGGGGCTGGTGGCGGTGTCCGTGCCGGTACGGGACCCGCGCACCGGTGGAATCGCGTGCGTGGCGAGCGTCGTGAGCCACACGAGCCGGCACACGGCGGAGGATCTGCGCAACTCCCTTCTGCCCAGGCTGCGTTCGGCGGTACGGACGATGGAGGAGGACCTGGCGGAGGACGTGCGCGCGGCTCCGCGGGACGAGTCCGTCGCCACCCCTTCCGGACTCGCGACCTGGACGGGCGCGTCCAAGCAGGAACTGGGCCGGGAGTTCGTCGAGTCCCTGGCCCGCGGCCTCACGGTCCTGACGGCGTTCGGCGAGGGCCGCGCCGAACTGACCCTGACGGAGGTCGCCCAGGCGACGGGACTGGCACGGGCGACGGCCCGGAGAGCATTGATCACGTACGAGCACCTGGGCCTGATCGCCACATCCGGCGACCGCCGATTCGCCCTCACCCCCCGGGTGCTGTCCCTCGGCTTCCCGCCCCTGTCCCGTACGACCCTCCCCGACCTGGCGCTCCCCCACCTCACCGCCCTCGCCTCCCGTATCCACGAGTCGGCGTCCCTGGCGATCCTCGTCGGCGACGAGATCCAGTACACGGCCCGGGTCGCCACGAGCCGGGTGATGAGCGTGAACATCGCGGTGGGCACGCGGTTCCCGGCGTACGCCACGGCACTGGGGCGGGTGCTGCTGGCGGACGCGCCTGCGAAGGAACACGCGTTGCGCGCGCTGACCCCGCACACGCTGACCGACCCGGTGGCGCTGGCGGCGGCCCTGGAGACGGTCCGGTCGCAGGGGTACGCCCTGGTCGACGAGGAGCTGGAGGCGGGGCTGCGCTCGATCGCGGTTCCGGTGCGGGACCGTACGGGGCGGGTGGTCGCCGCCCTGAACACGGCGACGCATGTGGCCCGGCGTTCGGTCGAGGAGTACGTCCGCGACATCCTCCCCGAACTGGCGGCGACGGCGACGGCCGTCGAGGCGGACCTGCGGGTGGCGGGACGGTTCACGCGGGTGTCCGTGTCCTGAGTGGCCGTCAACGCACGCCGGATACAGGTGCGTTCACGCGAGAAGCCTGCGACAACGTGCTTCCTCCTGACTACACTCGGTGTCCACCAGTTCGGTGTGTGCCGCGAGAGGTGGAGCACGTGACGGAGTTATGGTCGGGCGCCCACGGCTCGGTGGGACGCGTGGTCACCTGGCCCGCACCGGACGCGTACGTCCTGGTCGACGGCCTCCTGCTGCGGGCCCTGCCGGCCGGCGTGGACGCGATACCCGGCCTGCGGGTGCGCCTCGCCTTCGACTCCGAACAGGGGCGCCTGCTCATGACGGAAGCCGACCCCGGCGACGGTCCGCGAAGCGCCGGGAAGCAGGGCGCCGCATGACCACGGACATCGGGTTCGCGTCCGGGCTCGACGAACGGCAGCCTGTCGTCATCCTCCTCGACGCCTCGGGCTCCATGGCCCGCCCCGCGTCGAACCCCCGTATCGCCGAGGTCGACGCGGCGCTGACCACCCTGTTCGAGAGCGTCCGCTCCCAGGCCCGGCTGCGGGCGCGGGTGGAGACCTGTCTGATCACCTTCGGTTCGCGGGTCCGGGTGTACGACGCGGGTGCCCGCGCCCTCGTCCCCGCGGAACAGGCAGACCCCGACCGCGCCTTCGTACCGGTGGACAAGCTGTCCCCTCCCCCGCTCACCGCGGAGGGCTACACCTGTCTGGAACCCGCGCTGGACGTCGCTCTGCGGATCGCCGCGGACCGCCGCCGGACGCTGGAGGCCCGACGCCTGTCCGTGCTACGGCCGTTGATCTGGCTGGTGACCGACGGCGCGCCGAGCGACGAGCGGGGCCGGCCGCTGGAGACCGCCGAACTGGCCCCGCTCGCCGACCGGTTGCGTACGGCGGAGGCGGCCCCGCCCCCGGACGGCTGCGTCTTCCTCACGATCGGCGTCCAGGGCGCCGACCGCCGGCTCCTCCAAGTCCTCGCGCCTGACGCCACGTTCATGCTGGAAGGCCTCGACTTCACCCAGATCCTGCAATTCCTGCTCCGCAGTTCCGACCGGGTCAGTTCGATCGGCACGGCAGGGGAAGTGCACCGCGAGGTCGCCCGGCAGGCCGCGCTACAGAAGGCCATGGCCGATCTCTCGGAGCAGCACCTCTAGTGGACGAGCGCCGCGGGCTGTTCGTGTCGGGGGCCGTGGTGCAGGGCACGGACCATCTCGCCGGGGGAATCGGCTGCCAGGACGCGCTGAAGTCCGTCCGGTGCGAGGGCGACGAGGCCGGCGGGGGCGTCGTGCTGGCCGTCGCCGACGGTGCCGGCAGCCGGGACCGCAGTGCCCTGGGCGCCCATCTGGCGGTCGACATCGCGTGCCGGGTGCTCGCCCGGGAGCTGCCGGGCGACGACACGGACGGCACCGTGTGGACCGAGTGGATCAGCGTCCGCGCGAAGGAGGTCGTGGACACCTGGCTGCGTGCGGCCCTCGCCCTGCCCGCCGCGACGGAGCACGACGAGGGGGCCGACGGCACCCATGTCCCGCGCGACGCCGGGGAGTTCGCCGCGACCCTGGCCGCAGCGGTCGTACGACCGCCCTGGGCCGCGTTCCTCTGCGTGGGCAACTGCTTCGGCACCGTCCTGACCATGGACCGCGACAGCACGCGGGAACGCTGTCATCTGGTGCTTCCGCCACCGGACGAACGGCACTCGTCCCTCTTCCTCTCCTCGCCCGGGGCCCGAATGCGCGTGCGGTCGTTCGCCCTGTGGGATCCGGACCTCACCGGTGTCATGGTGGCCACCGACGGCTGCGTGCCGCTGACGCTGGACCACCCGGACGTGCACGGACTGCCGCCCGTGGCCGGGCCGTTGCCCTCCGCCCGGTTCTTCGTCGGGCTGGCGAGCGCCCTGCGGGACAACGGCGGTGACGCGGAACCGCTGCGCGCCCTGCTGTCCAGCCCCGAGGCCGGACGCAGCGGCGACGACCTCACGATGCTGTGCGCGCTCACGGGCCGCGGCACGCGGACCGGGGGGAGGTGACCGCGGTGATTCGCACCTGGTCCACGTCGGGGCGCGAGTGGGTGCTCGACGAGGTCGTGGGCAGCGGTTCGGAAGGCGTGGTGTACACCGTCGAGCAGCGGCCGGGGCTGGTGGCGAAACTCGTGCCCCTGGTGGCCGAGCCCGACGTCTACCGACTGCGCGTGGAGAGCCTCGTCCGGCAGGGACGGGAGCCGCGGACCGTGAAGCTGCTGAGCGGAACGCCGAGCCGGCTGGCCTGGCCGCTGGAGACCCTGACCACGTCCGGAGGTGTCACCGGGTATCTGATGCGGGACATGCGCCAGGCGTTCCTGCCCTTCGAACGGCTGCTGCTGCCGACGGCACGCCGGGAGTCCCTGCCGGAGATGACCTGGGCCGACGCCTTGCGGACGGCCGCCTCGCTGGCGGACCTCCTCGCGGACCTGCACGCCGAGGGCTATGTGGTCGGGGATCTCAAACCGGACAACCTCTGGGCCGACGCCGAGGGCCGGGCCGGGCTGGCGGACATCGACTCGCTTCAGTTCGCCGACGGCCGGCGGGCCTTCCCGTGCCGTATGCGGTCGCCGGGCTACACCGCCCCCGAGGGCATCGACTCCGACGTCCTGCCGGACCGGTCCTCCGACTGCTTCGTCCTCGCCGTCCTGGTCCACCAGTTGCTGATGGGCGGGCTGCACCCCTTCCACGGACTCCCGGCCGACGGCCGGCCGTACTTCTCGCTGGACGACAACGTGCGCAACGGCCGGTGCCGGATCACGGACCCCGACTCGGTGGTCCTGCCGAGGACCGCTCCCCCGGCGGACCTGCTTCCCCGGGGGCTCAGGGACCTCTTCGCCCAGGTGTTCGGCCGCTCCGGGGCCGGCGACCCGGTCTCCCGGCCGGACGCCGCCGCCTGGGCACGGGGACTGCGCGCGGAGTCACTCCCTGGCCGGCTGACGGTCTGCGACCGCGACCACCGGCACGTGCACACGGTGGAGCGGCCCTGGTGCCCCTGGTGCGACCAGCAGCAGCGCGGCGCTTCCAGCTGGGGAGCGACCGACACCCGCCCCGGACACAGTGAGGTGAGCCGACCATGACCGACCCCGACGCGGATCCCGACTCCGACGTGGGCCTCGGCTCCGACGCGGACCCCGACCTCGACCTCGACTCGGATCCCGACCCCGGCGCGGATCCCGACTCCGACGCGGACCTCGACCCCCACGCGGAACCCGGCCCTAGCGCGGACGCCGACCTCGACGCGGAGCCCGGCCCCGGCGCGGATCCCGACCTCGACCTCGACTCGGATCCCGACTCCGACGCGGGCCTCGACTCCGGCGCGGATCCCGACCCCGGCGCGGCCGCGCGACACCTGCCGGCGACGCGTGCCGAAGGGGACGGAGGAAACGCGGTCCACGACCCTGGAGACGACGTACTCACCGGACGCGGCGGCATGGCGGACAGGTCCCGCCGGGGCGAGTTGACCGTCAACCGTGTCCTGGACCGCTGCGGCACGCTGGGGCCCGGCCTGCGGGCGGTGATCTGGGTGCAGGGCTGCCCGCTGCGCTGCCGGGGCTGTGTCGCACCGGAGACACTCCCGTTCGCGGGCGGCGAGGTCCGCGGTGTCGCCGAGGTGGCCGCGTGGCTGACGGGCCTGACCGACGTGGAGGGCGTCACCCTCTCCGGGGGCGAGCCCTTCAGCCAGGCCCAGTCGCTCGCGGACCTGCTGGACGCGGTCCGCGAGCAGCGGCCCGGCTTCACGGCGATGGCGTACACGGGGTTCCGCCACGAGGCGCTGCTGCGCGGTGCGCCGGGCCAGCGCGCCCTGCTGGACCGGCTCGACCTCCTCGTCGACGGCCCCTACGTGGCCGCCAGGCACGGGGATCTGCTGTGGCGCGGTTCATCCAATCAGCGTGTTGTCGTACTCACTGAGCGCTACCATCACGTGACGTCACTCACAGACGCGGGGGCGGGCATCGAGGTGTCGGTGGGCGACGACGGCCAGTTCTCCTGGGCCGGAGTCCCAGCTGTTCCCGGCTTCCGCGCCTTCGTCGAGGAGCAGTTGACAGCAGCGGGGTACGTGGTCGGCGCCCAAGAAGCGGCGGTCGCCACGCAGGGGGAAATCCGGGGGACGGATGAGCGGATCACCGAAGTACAGCACCGTCGTGGTCAGTGCGGCCCGACGGCAGGAGGAAGCACGGCGCCGGGCCCGGCAGGAGGCCGAGCGCCGACGCCGTGAAGCGGAGCGGGCGGCGGCGCGACAGCGCCTCGCGGCCGCCCGGGCGGATGCCCGCAGGCGCCGGCTGGCGGAAGTGGCCGAGACCCGCAGGGCCGAGGACGAGAAGCGGCTCACCGGCGTACGGATGGAACGCGCCCGGGCCGCCGGGCAGAAGCTGACCCAGCTCGACGAACTGATCAACACCCTTGAGACCAGCGGCAGTTCGGCAGACGCCACGGAACGGCTCCGGGAGGAGACGGACCTGCTGCGCGAACGGCTGCGGCACGGCACGGACTCCTCCGTGGACGAGGAGATCGAGCGGCTGCGCGGCCGTGCGGTACGGCTGCGGTCCTCCGCCGGCGACCGCGACGGCCGGGGCGATCCCCGGGAGGCGTTGAAAGAGCTCGCACTCCGGCTGACGGACCTGGGCCCGGAGGCGGCCGCGGACGACCCCGAGGGACATCGCGGCTGCGCCACCCTCCTGGATCAGCTGCGCACGGCGCTCGAAGAGGGGCGCACGGCCAGGTTCGAAGCCCTGCGGGGCACCATCGAGCACCGGCTCACCCAGCACGCCGGCGCCGCCGAGGAGACGGCGGCGCACCGCGTGAGCGAAGCGGCCCGGGAAGCCGCCCGGGAGGCGGAGCGCGAGGCCCGGCAAAAGGAGGCGTCCCGGCTCGCCGCCGAGGAGGAGGGGCTGCGCCGCGAGTCCCTGGCGGAGGCCGCGGACCGGCTCGACACCATCGCCGACGCCGTACGCGACGCGATCAGGGACGCGGTCGACTTCGCCCATGCCGACCTCGCGGAAGAGCTGCGCTCCGCACTGGCGGCGGTGACCGGGGCCCTGGGTGCCGAGCGGGCGGACGACGCGCTCACCGCGGTCGCCGTACTGGAGGAGGCCCTGCCCCGCGCCGAGGCCACCCTGGACGAACTGCTGCTCGCCTACGAACGGCGCACCCATCTCGCCCGGGCGCTCCAGAACGCCATGTCCGGTGCGGGGTTCACCTTCACCGGCGGTGCCGACGAGGACCGGGGCCTGCTCCTGCGCTTCGCGCGGTCCAACGGCGCCCTCTACTCCACCACCATCGCGAGCGCGCCGGACGGGGCTCCGGTGCTGGCGTACCACGTGGACGGCGAGGCCGATGTGTCCGCCGTACCGGACGGCACCGAGGTCGCCTGCGACAGCACGGAGGACCTGCTCGACCAGGTGCACGAGGCCATGGCCGACGACGGCTTCGTACCGGGTGAACTCCGCTGGGAGGGCAAACCGCCGCGTGGCAACGGACAAGTTCTGCCGAGCGCCCAACAGGAGCGGCGGCAGTGACGGGCCCCGACCTCGGGAAGGACGGCGCCGCTCCGGAGGGCCCAGCTCCGGCCCACGCGCTGATGCCGTTGTGGGCCGTGTCGCTCGGCTGGGAGATGGAGCGCGGACGCCAGGTCGTCATCAGCGGCCAGATCCGCGACCGCTGGTGGTTCGACGGCAGGCCGGCGCCGTTCCGCGAACTCATCGTCAACGTACTCGTGGGGCGCGGCGCGGAGGTGGTGGGCTGGTGGGACCCGGTGGACGGGCTCACCTTCCCGGTGCCCGGCCATCGCGAGCGGTTCGACGAGCTGGTCGCCGGCCTGCCCGCCGCCGAGGAGGCGCCGCCTGTAGCTACGCCGGAGCCGTCCGGTGACTGGTCGGCCTCGGGAACCGCCGCCTCCGGCGACTCGTCGGTGTCCGCGGACGTGAACCGCTCCGGCGCGGCGGCAGACCCCGGGGACGACGGCCCGCCCCCGGACGGCACCCGCCGGTCCACCGCCCGCCGGTCCGCGGCGGCGGGGCTCCTACGGCCGCGCCCTCCGCGCCGGCTGGTCCTGCTGGAGGACGTGACCGCGCAGGCACGGCGGCTGGCCGCCCAGTCCTCGGCCGCCACCGCGTTCGTCTTCGAGGACGTCGACCACGCCCTGCCCGTGGCCGACCCGGCATCGGCCCAGGGCTATCTGCGGCTGCGCGCCGCGATGGCGGACGCCGTGGCGCCGAGCACCGCCGCCTCCGGGGGCCGGGCCAGGAACGCGATGCTGGTCGCGGTGGGCGATCTGTCCCGGCTGCCCGGCTGGTTCTGGCAGGAGGACCCGCGGGTCGCCAGTCTCCAGATCGGCCCTCCGGACCAGGCCGAACGCAGGCTGTGGCTGTCGCTGCTGCGGCGGGACTTCCGCGGGCACGAGTCCGCCACCCGGCACGACGTGGAGGCGCTCGTCGGGGCGACGGACGGCATGGCCGGCTGGGAACTGGACGCGCTGGCGAGGACCTCCCAGCTGCGCCGCGTGGAGATCGGCCGCCCGGACCGGCTGATGCAGGCGCACCGGCTCAACGTCAGCGTCGATCCGTGGTCCCAGCTCGACCGCGCGGTGATGGGCCAGGCCGCTCAGAGCCTGATGTCCTCGGTGATCGGCCAGGACGTGGCGGTCGACGCGGTGGCCGTGGCGTTGCAGGCCGCGTTCATCGGGCTGGACTTCGGGGAGTCGGGGGCGGCCCGGCCGCGCGGATCGTTCTTCTTCGTCGGACCGACGGGTGTGGGCAAGACGGAGCTGGCGAAGGCCGTGGCGAAGCTGATCTTCGGTGACCCGACGGCGTACGCCCGCTTCGACATGAGCGAGTACCAGCAGGAGCACGCCGCCGAGCGACTGGCGGGGGCACCGCCGGGATTCGTGGGGTACGACCAGGGCGGCGAGCTGACCAGGCGGGTCCAGGAACGGCCCTTCAGCGTGCTGCTGTTCGACGAGATCGAGAAGGCGCACCCGGCGGTGCTCGACAAGTTCCTTCAGATCCTGGAGGACGGGCGGCTGACCGACGGGCGTGGGCAGACCGCCTACTTCTCCCAGTCGCTGATCATCTTCACCTCCAACACCGGTACGGAGGCGCTGCCGTCGCTGCTCGCCGCGGCGGACAGCGACGGGCCGTCCTACGACAGGCTGCGGGAGCACTTCTCCCAGGCCGTGGAGGAGAAGTTCCGCGCCATCGGCCGCCCGGAGATCTTCGGGCGGCTGAAACCCGGCGTGGTCGTGTTCGACATGCTGCGGGCGAAGCACGTCACCGGCATCACCGACCGGCTGCTCGACCAGCTCGCGGCCTCCGCGCACGAACGCAACCAGGTCGAGGTGGACTTCGACCGGCAGGGCGTCCACGCGTGGATCACGCGGCGCATGGCCCTTCCCGAGCAACGGGCGTACGGGGGCCGTCAGATCCGCAACGAGCTCGAAGTGCTGCGGTCCGCGATCGTCGCCCATCTGCTGTCCCGGTCGCCGGCGCCCGGTTCCCGGATCCAGGTCGGCGTCGAGCACACCGGACACGTGTGGGTGTCGGCCGCCCACGACGGTGACCCGGGTTCCGCCAGGGCCCTGGGCAGCGGTGCCGCGCCCCTCGTCGGACGCGTGCTGCCGCCGGCGGACAGCTCCCCGGAAAGGACGCCCTGATCATGTACGGCATCGACCTGGGCGCCAGTTGTGCGCGGATCGCCTGGCTGGACGGGGGGCGGCAGCCCGTCACGGCGGACGGAGTGGTCCCGGCCGTGGCTGTCGCCGGGCAGGGGACGGCGGACGCCGGGGACGGCGATCTGATCTCCGTACGCTCGGCGCTGTTCGCCGCCGAGTCGGTGGCGGACCCGGCCGTACCGCCGGCCGACGTCCTCCGTGCCTCCCCCTCCGCGCTGGTGGGCGGGGTACTCACCGAGTTGCTGCGCCGCGCCGAGCAGGCGGGGGCGGAGGAGGAGCACCGGGCGGTGCTGAATCTGCCGCCCGGGGCGTCCGACGCGCACGAGATGGCGCTGAGACGCGCCGCCGCGGCCGTCGGGCTGCGGATCGACAAGGTCGTTCCCGATCCGGTGGCCGTCGCACTGCACCACGGCGCGCTGCGCGACGGCGCCGACAGCACCGTCCTGGTCTGGGACCAGGGCGGCAGCGGTCTGCGGCTGACCGTGCTGGCCGTCACCAGTGACCGCAGGGTCCGGCTGATGGAGACCGCCGAGCATCCGCTGGGCGGATCCGTCCGCGACGAGGCCGTCGCGTTGGAGCTGTTGCCACAAGTGCCCGGCGACCGCGTCGTCCCGCCCCTGCTGAGGGCCGCCGAGCGGCTCCGGCTGGGTCTCGCGCGGGCCGAGGAGGTGACCGAGACGGTCCGGCTGGAGGGGACCGACCACACGGTGACGTTCGACCGGGAGCGCCTGGACGCCGTACTGGCCCTGGAACGGGCACGTGCCCGCGACGCCCTGACCCAGGTCCTGGAGGCGGCACGGGAGCGCACCGGCCAGTGGCCGTCCGGTCTGCTCCTGGCCGGCGGGGTGTCCGCGACCCCGGGTACGGCCGAGGCCCTCGCGGACGACCTCGGCCTCCCAGTGCGGTCGACGACTCCCGAGCTGGCGGTGGTCCGCGGCCTCGCCATGATCCAGGACTTCGGTCTGCTGCGGATCGAGTCCGGGCGGTCCGCCCTGCCGCCGTCGCGGACGGGCGGGCTCGCGGGCCGGCAGACCCGGGAGAGCGGCGGACCGGCAAAGGCACCCCTCGCCGACCCCGAGCCCGCCGCGGCCGACGATCCGGAGCCCCGCGGCAGCACCGCCGTGCCACCCGCCACCGGCCGCTCCGGCGGCGGGACCGACACCGGGCCGCCCGATCCCGAGCCCGCCGCACCCCCACGGGACGGCGTCCCCCGCGACACGCGGCGACCGCCCGCCTCCGAACCGACGGCCGTACCGTCCCCCGCCCCGGAGCCCGGCCCGCCCGAGGACCCGGCCACTTCTACGGCACCGCCCTCGCCGGCGGCGGACGACGGGACGTCGGTGCCGGTCCCGCCCGAGCCCGGCCCTCCCGCCGCCGCGCAGGGGGAACGGCGTACCGCGTCCTCGGACGGTGACCTCGTGGGGGTGCCGGTGGCCGGACTCCAGGCGGTCCGGCGCGACGACCACCTGCTCCTGCTCTGGGAGTGGCCGCCGGGCAGCCTCATGGCACGGGTGCGCTGGCGGCTGGAGGATCCCGACCTGCCCGCCGGCCGGGTCAGGGAGGGCGACGTCAGCTGTTCCCGGCGGGTCTACGAGCACGACGGCGGCCTCGACCTGGTGGTGGGCCGGGGCGCCGTGACCGTCACGGTGGAGGCGATGGTCCCGGGCGGAGCGGACGGCTGGGAGCCCCCGTCGTCCCTCACGGTGCCCTCCGCGCTTCCGGTGGTCCGCTACGAGCCCACCGTCCGGCGGCGGCTGTCCGGCAAGGTAGCCAAGGTGTCGTTCACCAGCGAGACGAGTTGTCAACTGCCCGCCCTCCACGTGGTGTTGGGCCGCGGCCGGTACCGGCCGGCGCACCCGGCCGACGGCATGGTGGTGCACGAGATACCGCCTCAGCGGATAGAGGCGCACACCCCCCTCGTCGTCGAGTTCCCGTTCCCCGCCGGCCGGTCGGATCGCCGCGACGCGTGGCTGGTCTGCTTCCCGGCTCAGCCGCCCGGCGAGGACATCGACCTGCGCCCCGCGGCGCTGCACCGACTGAAGGTGACGTGAATGGCCAGGATGTTCGCCTGTCCCTACTGCTACGAGACCTTCGCCGCACGGGACATCCAGTTCCGCTGCAACACACGGCTGAGCCGCAGCGGCCGGCGCTGCAAGGCGGAACGCGACCAGGTCCGCGTCGACCGGTTGGGCGACCGCGGGGAGGTCGGTCCCGTGTTCACCGCCGACGGCCGCAAGCCCCTCGTCGACTGCCCCCAGTGCGGCGGGGAGACGACGTACCGGGTCTGCCCGGTGTGCCACAGCCTGCTCCCGGTGCAGTTCGGCATGGTGGACAACCGCCTCATAGCGATGGTCGGGGCCCGCAACTCCGGCAAGACCGTCCTGATGACGGTGCTGCTCCACGAGCTGATGAACCGCGTCGGCGAGAACTTCCGGGTCTCCCTGATGGGTTCGGACGAGTCGACGATGACCCGTTTCGGCAGCGACTACGAGGACAAGCTCTACGAACAACGGCAGATGGTCCTCGGCACGCAGTCCGCGAGCGCCAAGGACAACCGGGTGGATCCGCTGGTGTTCCGGTTCGGACGGATCCAGGACGGGCTGCTCGGCGCCCGCGCCCAGCCGACCGTGCTGTCCTTCTTCGACACCGCGGGCGAGGACTTCAACTCGCGGGAGAGCGTCGAACTCAACACCCGCTACCTGTCCAACGCGGACGGCATCATCGTCGTCCTCGACCCCCTTCAGATGCGGGGCGCGCGGGAGCTGGCGCTGGCGGGGACCGTCATGCCGAAGCCGGACAGCAACACCCCCCAGCAGGTACTGAGCCGGATCACGAGCATGCTGCTGGCCCGGTCCTCGGGCCGGCGCGCCGCCAGGGTCAGGACCCCGGTCGCGGTGGTGTTCTCCAAGATGGACGCCTTCTGGCACAAGCTGGACACCGGGAGCCCACTGCGGGTCCATCCGCCGCAGCACGGCAGGTTCGACGTCGCGGACAGTCTCAGCGCCCACGAGGAGGTCCGTGACCTGCTCAAGCAGTGGGACGGTGTGTCCCTGGACCAGACGCTGGAGAACAACTACACGCGCTACCGCTACTTCGGTGTCTCCGCGCTCGGCCGCACCCCCACACCGGACCTCAAGGTGGCCGCGACCGGCATCCAGCCGTACCGGGTCACCGACCCGCTGCTGTGGCTGCTCAGCGAGTTCGGCTCCGTACCGAAGCAGGGCAGGGGGTGAGATGGGCCTCCAGCAGATGTACTACACCTCGTGCGAGCGGGGCCTGACCGGATACGCGGGCTACCAGTTCAACGCGGTGAGCGACGGGGTGTCCGCGGAGACCCTGCGCGAGGTGGAGGCCCTGGTCGCGTACGAGCCGCCGCAGTCCCTCGTCTACTCGGACGACCCCGCCGATCTGGAACGCTGTCCGGTGAACCTGTGCTTCGTGCCGGGCGGCCCGGGAGAGACACCCGTGGCGGCCCGCGTCCGGTACGTCGGCCGGGACCCCTCCCAGCGCTTCGGCAACTACTTCGCCCACGCCCTGGGCCGGCTGGACCTCACCGGCGCGGGGGGCACGCCGCTGCCCATCGAGCTGTGGAGCTCTCCCGAGTGGGCGAGCCACCCGGTGGCGGACACCCGGCTGCCCGAGCTGCCGGGACCGCCGCGCCCCGGGCCGCTGTCCCCGGCGGGCGTGGACCGCTTCCTGCGCGAGCATCCGTACGGGGACCGGTTGCCGCAGCTGGTGTCGGCGGTGCTCTCGGCGCTCGCGGAGGACCGCACCGTCCTGGTGATCGACACCTCGTCCACGGCGGTCGCCCACTGGTTCGCCGCCGTCTGCTACCTGCTGCCGCCGCCAGTCGCCCGGACCCTGTCCTTCGCCACGTACCTGAGCCGCCCCGAACGCAGCAGGCTGCGGCTGGTGGGCACGGTGCCCGAGATCCCCGTGGGTCTCGGCCCGGACATCCAGGACGCCTTCCACGTCTTCGACCTCGTCTCGGGCCGCTCGCCCGAACTGCCGGAACATCCGCTGGCCAGGCTGCTCGGGCGGGTCGGCGTGCCCACGGCCCAGACCTTCTGGTCGTGGACGGACGACTACGTCAGCGGCCGGGAGCAGGACCCCCTGGACTGGTACGCCCCGGCGGTGGCGGCGACGGTGTCCGGCGGAACCTCCCTCGACGACGAAGAGGTGGCCGCACTCGTCGGTTGGCTCGACGCCTGCGACCACCTGCCGCCGGACGTGCTGGCCGCCGTCACCAGGGACCTCTACCGGCAACGGCGGCTCTCCGCCGACCAGTTGACCGTGCTCAGCCGGATCGCCCGGACCACGCGCGACACGGATCTCGTCGAGCAGATCCAGGGCGAACTGCTGGAGACCGAGATGCGGCGGCACATGGCGGACGATCCCGCGGCCGCGGAGCCGGTGCCGATCCGGGACCCGGTGCTCCGCAGACAGGCCACCGCCCGTTTCGGGGATCTGCTGCGGGACTGCGACGACCGGCAGGCCGTACGTCTGCTGCTGTGGGCGTCCGCGGCCCGCCTGGACCCGGACCACGACACCCTCGTGCACACGAGCGCCGAGATCACCCGGGCGCTCCTGGGCCGCACCGTGACCGCGCGCGTCGACGAACGCCTCCGGGCACAGCTGACCCGGGTGGCCACGGGCTGGCCCGAGTTCCGCGAGGGCATGGTGCTCGCCCTCAGCGGCCAACTGGCCGAACAACCGCACCACTTCCCCGAACTGCTGCGGGGACTGCCCGGCGAGCTGCTGCGGGAGAGCGACCTGGAACACCATCCCGTGCTGCGTGAGCACCATCTGATCGCCCGCGCCGAGCGGGAACCGGCACGCACCGCGGAGAGCCTGGTGCGGGTGCTGCTGATGCGTGAACCCTGCGTCCTGGACGGGGAGTTGCTGCGGAAGCTGTGGCCGTCGGGGCGTTGGACGCACGAGGAGGCGCTCGAGGTCGTGCCGCTGCTGCCGTTGTCCGTCCAGGTGGACGAGAGCGCGGCCAAGTGGCTGGAGACGGTGTTCGCACGGGACATCCACGACAGCGACGAGCTGGTGCTCTGCCTGGAGTTGTGCAGCCTCATGACGTCGCCCAACCGCATCGGGTGGCTGCCCCGGGACACCCGCGGGTGCGTCGAGAACGCCGTACAGATCGCGGAGTTGCTCTCCCGCCCCCGCGCGTCCGGGCTGTTGCAGGTCGCCGAGACCCGGTGGCCGGCGCTGTGGCAGCCGGTCGCCGCGCTGCGCCGCCAACGGCTCCCCCGGGCCCTCCTGGAATGTCCGGGGACCCCGCGGGAGATCGCCCGCGTCCTTCTCGCGATGGGCGAGCGGACCGCGCACAGTTATCTGGACCTGGTGTGCCGCGCGGCGGCGACGCCGACCTCCCAGTCGCTGCGGAACATCCTGGCGGTGGTCACGGCCCAGCGGTCGGTGTCCACCTCCCAGAAAGAGCTGCTGGACCGGGCGCTGGACACCGTCGAACGCCAATGGCCGCCCGCCGATCTGGACGTCTTCGTCGCCGATGTCCGGCCGCTCGACACGGGCCTCGCCGAGCGGATGGCCCGACGGGCCGAGCAGAGACGCACCCCCTGGTACAAATCGAAGCGCGGAGGACGCAAGCGGGCACCGGAGACCCGTGCGCCGGAACGCGAGAAGCCCAAGGACCCGCGCCCCGGATCCGAGGGGTGAAGCGGTGACCGAACTCATCGTGTACGGGCTGCTGAGCGTCCTGTACGCGGCCGCACTCGCCCTCTACCTGGTGGTGGCCCCGCTCATCGCCGTCGGCCGCGCCCTCGGACTGACCGGGCAGCTGCTGTGGCTCCACGGCCGGGTCCTGGTGGGCGTGGTGCATCGGCGTACGCCGGAGTACCAGGTCCAGAACCTGCCGCCGTACCGCCCGGAGAACGAACCGGAACCCGCCTACCGGCAGTACTTCCACGGCCCCGCCACCCGCGATCTGCGCACCGCGTGCGTACTGACCGTGCGTCGCCTCCGCCGTATCGTGTCGGACGCGTTCAGCAATACGACCGGCCAGTACTTCGGGCGGTCCGACGTCAGCCGGCTGGTCGCCGTGCCCTTCGGTCTCACCCTGTACGTGGGCCTGGTGCTCGGCGTCGGAACGGCCGCGGTCCTCCTCGGTCTCCTGGTCGTGCTGCACACGGTCCTGGTGTTCGTCGCGCAGGGCGTGGTCCGGGTCACGGCCGGCACGCTGCGCGCCGTGGACCGGGCGGTACTGCGGGCCAAGGGCCTGCACCACGGCATGGTCTGCCCCCAGTGCTACGAGCTGGTGGAGTACCCGGAGTACGAGTGCCCGGGCGACGGCTGCCGACGCCGGCACAGGGACATCCGCCCCGGCCGCCACGGCGTCCTCAAGCGCCGCTGTGCCTGCCGCCGCAAGCTGCCGACGCTGATCATGACCGGCAGCCACCGCCTCCAGGGAATCTGCCCGTACTGCGAGGGCGCGCTGAGCGACAGCACCGGTCTGGTCCCGGAGACGGTGCTGCCGATCGTGGGCGGAACCGCCGCAGGCAAGACGCAGTTGATGGCCGCGACGCTGATGACGCTGTTCGACGCGGCCGACCGGGGTGGTCCCCCGGCCCGGTTCGCCGACCGGGACACCGCGGCCAAGTACGAGGTGCTTCAAGAGGTGCTGAGCATCCGGGGGAACACGCTGGGGACCCAGCGGGCACTGCCGCGCGCGCACTCGCTGCTGCTGGGCAAGGGGCGGGCCCGCAGGCTCGTGCACATCTTCGACACCGCCGGCGAGCGCTTCACCAACCTGGAGGACACCGACGCCCTGCGGTACGCGCGGACCGCGCGCACCTTCGTCTTCGTCCTCGACCCGCTGTCGGTGGCCGCGTTCTGGCAGGGCCTGCCCCCCGGGCAGCAGGCCCACATGGACCGCTCCCTCGCCTCCCCGGTCGATCCGGAACTCGTCTTCAACCAGAGCGCGCAGACGATGAAGCGCATGAACGGCGCCCTCAACCGGTCCCGGCTCGCGGTGGCCGTCAGCAAGTACGACGTGCTGCTGCGACAGCCGGCGCTGCTGGGCGAACACCGGCCGCACGACAGCGAGTCCACCCGGGCCTGGCTCGTCGACGTGCTGGGCCTGGGCAATCTGGCCCGCGCCATGGAGAACGAGTTCCAGGAGGTGCGCTTCTTCTTCACGGCGGCGGTCACGACCGAGGACGGGCGGGTGCACGAGAGCGTCCTCCCGCTGGTCGACTGGTGCCTCGGGTCCGGCCGCTACGACGGCACGGCCTCCGCCGACCAGCCGGGCTGACCGGCTGACCGGCTGACCGGCGAGTTCACCGCCCGGTGTGCACGAAGGCCGCCCAGGACGCGATGTCCGACCGGTCGTGGCCGCGGAGCCGGGCGCGCATCCTTCCGGGCATGGCCTCCGGCGGTTCCCGGCGGCCGACCATGCACAACTGGGCGGTGCGCAGGGCGTCCGCGGGTGCCAGGCCCTCCTCCTTGAGGAAGTGGTGGAACATGAACATCAGCACCGAGGTCGCCTCGTCCGGCACGCTCCAGGTCGCGCTCACCACCGACCTGACCCGGCCGGCCAGCAGGGTGGTGCTCAGGCTGAACGCCTCGTCGTAGCCGCGCCCGGACCGGCCGGTGCTGCACGCGGCCAGGACGGCGAGCGCGATGCCGCGGTCGGGGCCGGCGCCCAGGGTCCGCACCAGCTCCTCCGCCGCGAGGTGTTCGCCGCGGTCGAGCAGCAGATAGGAGCTGTCCCGTGCCGACGTGGTCTGCTCGACGATCCCGTGGCAGGCCAGGTGCATCACGGGGCCGCCGTCGGGATCCGCGAGCCAGCTCAGCACCTCGTCACGGGTGCCCGAGCCTTCCGGGCCCGGTTCTCCCTCGGGCAGCCTGCCGACGTAGCGCGCGTCCGGATAGAAGCAGTCCTTGATCGCCAGCGCCTCCAGGCGCGCGGCGGGCAGGTCCCTCGCCTTTCCGGCGGGGTCGGGGTCGCCGACCACCAGTCCCGCTCCGGTGAGGGGCACCGGGTGGTGCCAGGCCGACTCGCACAGCAGCCGGGCGGACGGCGCGTAGGAGAAGACGACCCGCTCCATCGCGTACCGCCAGGCCCCGTCCGCCTGCCGGGTGCGCGCCGCGTGCCACGGCACCCGGGTCAGTTCCCGTACGGGGATCAGCACCAGCCGTGCCGGGCGGTCCGCGGGCAGGTTCAGGTGGCGCTCGACGAGCGGCCCGATCGCGGCTTCCCACGCCCACTCGCAGATCTCGTCGAGCGCCTGCGGGGCCCTGGTCCGCGCGCCCAGCAGGGCGCTGTCACGGGTGCGTCCGTCGCCGCCCTCCATGCCCTGGGCCGCGTCGAAGAGGAAGTCCTCGAACGCCGCGATGCCGGTGTCGTTCAGCTTCGGCAGCAGGAACCAGCTCGCGGGCGCGTCGGCCGGGATCACGACGGCGGCGCCGTTGAGCTCGTCGCCCGGCACCAGGTAGACCAGCGCGTCCGCGCCGAGCGCGCGCAGGGCCGCCCTCGTCTCGTGGGGCTGGGGCGGGTCGAGGAGCCGTGTCGTGCCCCGGGCCGGACCGGTCGTCGGCGAGCCGTCGGCCGTCAGCGCGACACCCGCCAGCGCCCCGACGACCCGGCGCCGCAGCTCGCCCGGCACGTCGTCCGGCGTGTGGTCCTGCTGCGCCCGGGCCCATTCCCGGGCCAGTGCCGCCTCGCCGCCGGCGGTGAGCCGTGCCTCGATGTCACGGGTCTCGGTCGTGGCGTACAGGATGAGTCCGCGGCCCGCGTCCAGGGCGGTGGCGGCGCCTTCCGGGTCGTGGTCCATCAGGCACAGCCGCGCCGTGTCCAGGGCGTCGCCGGCCGCGTCGCGCGCGGTGGCCTGCATCTCGTCGGGTGTCGACTGGAGCAGCACGCTCCAGGCGTGCCCGCGCAGTCCGCTCAGTGCCGTCGACCTGCCCAGTTCGTTGCGGCCGGCGAGCCGGTAGGCGTGGGCCAGCGGCATGGCGGTCGTGGTCCACAGTGCGTGGGTGCTGGACTCGGCCTGCCGCCAGGCCTGTTCGAGCAGGTCCGTGCCGGTCCTGAGGGCGCGCCGGTCACCCGTCATCTCGACCCGGCGCAGATGCGCGACCCCGGCGAACATCAGGTAGTACGTGCGTCGCGGGTCGTGTTCGGAGGCGACGGACAGGGCCTCGGTGAGGTGCTTCACCGCGCTGTCCACCGACTGCGGGGTGTCCGTGGCCAGTTCGGCGGCGCCGAGCTGGGAGAGCCTGAGGGCGCGTTCGTTGTCCGCGATCCCGGGCTGGGCGGCCATCTCCTCGAACATGCGCAGGTGGTCGTCGCTGGCCGGGTTCACGTACTGCTGTGCGCGGCGCGCGTCCGCGCCGCTCGCCGTACTGCCGGGCTGGAGCATCTCCAGGAACGGGACGAGCTGCTTCCACGCCTCGTCGACCCCCGCCCGCAGCGGATCGCCCACGGGCAGCCGGAGCGAGAGCTCGCGCAGTTCCTCCAGCTTCGCCATGGCGCCCACGCTGTCGCCGCGCATGGCCTTGGCGTTCGCCTCCTGGAGCAGCGCCATCACCGTGCCGCGGTCGAGCAGCGGGGACTGCGGGTCCAGGCCGTCCGCGAAGCCGCGGACGTCTTCGGCCAGGCGCTGGGCTCCCGACACGTTCGCGTCGTCCTGGGTGACCAGGTGCTGTAGCCCCCTTCGCGCCGAGTCGACCATGGTGGCCTGGGGCTGGGTGCCGCCGACGATCCGCGCGTACCGTTCCACCTCCTGGAGCGCGGCGCGCGGACTGTATCCCGGCCGGTTCTCCTGCCAGGCCACGAGCAGGTCCATCGCCCGCAGCGCGGCGGACGTCGTCTTCCAGTCCGGCAGCGGGGACGGGTCCGTGTCGGCGATGTCCACGAGAACCATCGCGCGGGGCATGCGTACGGATCCGATGAGCGTCCCCGACCGGACCAGGGCGGTCGCCAGCACGGACGCCAGCTTGGCCCGGCCGGGCCAGTCCGCCGGCAGGCCGTCGAAGTCGTCGAGGGCGCCGTCGATGTCCACCGGGTTCCTGCCGAACTCCTCGTAGCGGCTGGCCCGCATCCAGCAGCGCGCGAAGAGCCAGGGCACGCGGTCGTCCGTGCCGGCCATCTCGATGGCCTGCGTGGTGCGTGCGATGACTGTGGTCAGCGCGTCCGCCGACGCCGTGTCACTCATGTCGGCTCCTTTGCCGATAGGGCCTTGGCGACCTCCGGGGAACCCGCCAGGTCGGCGAGGAACGTGCCGTGCGGCCACCGGCCGACAGCTCCGCGGCCTTCCGTACCCGTCTGCGACATCACGACGTCCCCCACACAACCAGGCGTTCTCCGGCATCGGCGGCGTACGGCATCGTATGCGCCGAGCGGTGAACACCCCTTGCTTTTCCCGCAAGTTGGGGCATCGGGACGGCCGTCCCACCGGCCGGGGACCAGGGGGCACGGCCCGTCGCGGGACACGGGGTCATGTGCCGGCCTGCCCGGTCCGGGGCAGGGTGTCGGCGTGCACGGTCCAGACGCGGTAGTGGAATTCCTCGCCGGCGTCCATCCGCTGGTCCCGCACTCCGTCCCAGACCTCCTGGAGCAGTGCGCCCAGGGCGGGTCCTGCCGTGTGCGCGGACCGTTCGCGGGCCTCGCGCGAGGCGAGGCCGCTGAGGTCCATCCGGCGGTCGCCGACGATCAGGTGGACCGTCTCCGGGCGGGGGCCCAGCTCGGGTACGTCCGAGGGCCAGTACACCTGGACGGGGGCGGTCGCGCGGTGGGTGCGGGGCTCCACCCGGTAGCCGCTGGGCTGGTCGTTGGTCACCAGCGCCGTGCGGCCGCTCAGCCCGACCCCGATCACCCAGAAGAACAGCGGCCTGTCGGAGCGGTTGTCCACCGTGACCCGGTAGACGTCACCGTCGTACCAGCGCTCACCCGTGGGTTTGACGGCGTGCCAGCCACCGTTCCCCGTGGACGGCTTGGCCTCGAACACGACGTCCGGGCGGGCGTCGAGGCGGCTGGAGTCCTGGGGGTCGCGCAGCCACCGCACGCGTTCACCCCTGGCCAGCTCGTCCAGGAGCGCCATCAGTGTGGAGGCGTCGGAGTACGCCGGATCGGCCGGTCCGCGCATGGGCAGCCCCGCGCGGTCCAGCACCTCGGGCCGGCCGTCGCGGAGGCGTACGACGGTGAAGGCCTCGTCCGCCTCGTGGGTCTCCGCCAGGCGTGGCGAGCGGACGAGTTCCTTGCGCAGTGCGTCGGCGAGCGGGCCGGCGGCGTCGATCAGCACCTGCCGGCGGTCGTGCACCCGTACGGCGAGCGCGTACGAACCGGGCGGCACCACCGCGCTCGCCAACTCCTCCGCCCGCGGCCGCGGAACCGCGGCGAGTGTCACCCGCAGCAGCGCGTCACCCGCCCGCATCTCCTCCACGGTCGCCGGCACCGAAGTCTCCCGGGCCGCGCTCCCCCGGGTGTCGTCGGGGAACACCATGCTGACCTCGTCCTCGGGGCCGAGCCCGAACAGGGCCCCGCCCGGGACCCGGAACCGGCCCTCCCGCCGCAGCAGGGGCAGCCGTTCCGGCTCGGCGGGCTCCTCCAGCGAGAACGGCAGCCGCCCCGAGGGCCCGCCCGCGTCGGGCCACTGAAGGGGACGCTGCCGCTGCTTGATCCGGTCGCGGGCGCGGGCCACCAGCGTCGACCAGGGGACAGGACGGCCCGCGGTGGCGTCGAGCAGGTCGGCGAGGGCCGCGGTGAACACCCCCTGCCGGCCGGCCCCGGGGCGGAGTTCGGTCTCGTACGCCGAGCCGTACTGATCGCACGCCGTCAGTCGTACGACGTTCGGCACCAGCGGGTCGTCGTGGCCGGCCAGGAGTGCCGCGCGGGCGTGCCCCGGGTCCGGGGGGACCCGGGGCAGCGATACGGACTTCAGCGCCCACCGGCCCGACGCGTACGCCGCCTCCCGTACCGCTCCGCCCGAGTGACAGGAGTCGAGGACGCAGGTGACGTTGGGCGTGACCGCGGTGAGCGCGCGCACGGCGGCGGTGAGTTCTTCCGCGAGGTAGCCGCGGAAGTCGGTGGGCGTGCTCTCGTCCATGTCGACGGGCACCAGATATTGCAGTCCGTCCGCCAGGCTGCCGTGCCCCGAGTAGTAGACGACCACCCCGTCACCCGGCCGGACGGCATCCCGCAGCCGGGCCAGGCTCTCGGTGATGCCCGCGTACCGGGCCCCCTCCTCGACCCGGACGTCCACGTCGGTGAACCCGCGGTCCGCGAGGACACGGTTCATCAGCTCGACGTCGGCGTGCACGCCGGTCAGACCGTAGGTCTGGGCGCCGATCAGTACGGCTCTCAAGGTCATCTCACACCCCCACATGGATGAAGGGCGCCCAGGGGAACGGGTGCCGCTCGGTCACGGCCGGGTGCCGCACAGGTTCGCTGTCCCGCAACGGCCCGGAGTACTCGCCCGGAGCCCAAGAGCGGGCACGGGCGCGCGGGCCGGGGTCGACACCGGCCCGGCCGGCGAGCAGGCGGAACTCCTCCTCCCGTGCCGCGCCGGACAGGGCGCGCACCTCGCGCTGGGCCAGGGCCAGCGCGCCGCCGACGCCGGCGGCCGGGCCGTGGACGAGATGCCGGTACATCCTGGTGATCACCAGGCAGCCGACGCGGTCGTGCACCGGCCAGAGCGAGACCACCGCGTGCCGGGCGCCGGTGATCAGGGCGGCCCGGGTCAGCCCCAGGACGTCGCCGCCGGCGGTGGCCCTGCCGCGCCCGGTGTCGCAGGCGGAGAGCACGAGCAACTGTGGACCGTGGGCGACGGACAGCAGGTCGGCGAGGCCGAGGGAGTCGTCGCCGGCCAGCGGCAACCGGCTCCGGTTGGGGGCGAGTTCGTCCACCAGGCCATGCGCGGCGAGGTGCAGCACGTCGCTGCCGGGCGCCGCCTCCACCACCGCGGCGCGGGTCGCGCCGACACCCGTCAGCAGCCGGCCGCGGGGCAGCAGCCGGGCGATCTCGGCGACCTCGACGGCGGTGCCCGGAAGGTCCGGCAGTCCGCGGCGCGGATCGCTCGCGGGGGCACCCACCAGGAGGGCCCCGAGTTCGGTCCACGGCCGGTCCGGCCGCCACGAGCGGCGCCTCGTGAGCCCGGCCGCGGCGGGCAGGTACGACACCTCGTGGGTGGCGCCGAGGACGTCGCCGCTCCAGGGCAGCGCGTGGAACGGCAGCAGGGCGAGCGTCGCGGGCGGCACCACGATCACCCGCCGGCACTCCTGGAGCGGCGCCGCGAAGGGCCGTAGCAACCATGCGGCGAGCTCGCGCCCGTCGGTCTCCGCCGGGCCGCTGCCCGGGGCCGCGGCGCACCAGTCGCGGAACCGGCGGGCGGTCGCCACCACGTGGTGGGCGAGCTTCCTGTGGTCGGGCGGACTCGTCACCCGCTCGACCAGCAGTTTCTCGCGCGTCATGGCCCAGCCGACCAGCGAGTCGTCGAAGAGGTGGTAGGAGAGCAGCACGGTGTCCGGGGGCAGCGCCTCGGCAACGGCCGCCGCGTCCGGCACCACGTCGTCGCCGACCGCGGTGAGCGCCGCCGGAACCCGCCGCCGTACGACCGTCTCGGCGGCGCCCAGCGCCTGCTCCGCCGCGTCGATGCGCGCCTGCCGCTCGGTCACGTCCGGATCCGCGCCGCCGGGCAGCCACGCTCCGGCCCCCGCCGCCCGGTCGGCACGCGGGCCGGCCGCCTCACGGCGGACGACACCCACGTGCTCCTCGAACTCCGCCGCCCAACGGACCTCGGCCGCCAGCCAGTTCCTGACAGCCGTACGGTCCTCCCGGTCCGCTCCCGCGGCGTCGAGGGCGCGGACGGCACTGAGGAACCCCGCCCGGACCCGCTCGGCCTGCGCGAAGGCCGCGGCCGCCGCCTCACGACGGCCGGACCGCAGCAGGGAGAGGACGGCCGCGTGGTGGAGACCGGCCGGCACCGGGTCGTCGGCGAAGGAGGCGCGCAGGGTGTCCCTGGCCAGCCTGAGACGGTGTTCCTCGTACCCGGCGAGCCCACGCAGCGCCTGGTCGGCGGCGTCGCCGTAGGCGCCCTCGGCCAGAGCCAGGTCGGCGTGGAGGGCGGCGAGTTCCCAGGAGTGGTCCTCGTCGGGGCCGACGACGCCGATGAGCGGAACATGTGCGCGTGCCCGCCCGGGCCGGCCCAGCCGTATCCAGAGGCCGGCCGCCTGGACGGCGGAGAGCCGTGGCTCGATCTCCGAGGCCTCGGCGCGGGCCGCGTTCCACCGGCCCAGATCGGCGAGGGCGGCGCAGCGCACGAGACCGCGGAAGGCCTCGTGCGGGATCTGCCCGGCCAAGCCGACCGCCTCGTCGGCGAGCTGGTCCGCCTCCTCCTCCAGCCCCGCCCAACGCGACCGCCGGGACTGGAACAGGGCCTCCTGCGCCGGACAGGCCACCAGATCGGAGCGGAGACCGTCGAAGACCTCCGCCAACGGCCCGTCCGCCAGCGGATCGGTGCCCGCCACCCGGAGGCCACCAACGCCGAGTGCTCGTTCGATGCGTGAGCGGGCGGCGGCCATCAGATCGGGATCCCGCAGGGCGGAGGCCTGGCTGTGGAAGACCTGCGCGCCCTGGACGACACCGAGGCAGTGCGTGAGGTCGGGCGACTCACCCCGGTCGGTGCGGTGCCGGATCCGTTCGAGGTGGTCGCGCTGCTCCAGGTCGCAGGCGACGAGCGCGGCCAACCGGTGCCGTACCTCCACATAAGCGCCCGCCGTCGGCAGGGTGCCCGTGCCAGCGGTGCCACCGTCCGGGTCCGGGGTCAGCAGCCGGGCCAGCGACATGGCACGACCGCTGCGTACGACATACCCCTGCGCGCTCCAGGACTCCGCCCGGTCCTGGACGAGCCGGGCCAGTCCCCGCGCCCACGACGTGCTGCCGACCGTGCCAGCCCAGCCCACCACGGCCGCCGCGATCTCGGCCTCGGGCCCGGACGCGGTGCCGGTGCCGGTGTCTGTCTCTGTGTCGGTCTCTGTGTCGGTGGCTATCAGGTCCAGAACCTGATGGACCCGGAGCAGCGCGGCGCAGGCACCGTCGCCGGCCGCGACCGCCGCCGTGAGGGCCGCCGCCACGGTCGCCCGGCATGCCTCCGTCTCGCCGTGGAGCCGGTGGACGTGCGCGAGACGCAGCAGCGCCGCGGCTCGTCCGCGCTGCGAGCCCGCCGCACGGTAGGCGGCCTCGGCCAGTTCGTACCGTTCGGCGGCCCGGGCGGGACCCGGCGTGCTCGGCGTGCCCGGTGGCCCCGGTGGGACGACGCAGTGTTCCGCCGTGCCCGGCGGGCCGAGTTCCCAGTCGCCCCTCAGCAGTTCGGCCAGGCCGGTCGGGGCGGGGCGCCGGGAGGCGTGCCGGAGTCCGGCGCGCAGCAGCGGGGCTGCCGCCCGTCGGTCGCCCGCCCGCACGCGCAGATCCGCCGCGAGAAGGAGCTGGCAGGCCGCGGCCTCCTCGTGACCGGCCTCGGCGATCGGCTCGTACAGGGCGTCGAACCACTTCAGCGGCTCGTCGATGCCCTCCGAGACGTCCCACTCCGCGGCATCGGCGCGCGCTCCGTAGCGGGCCGCGCGCTCACGCGCGGCCTCGGCGGTCGTCGCGTGCCCCAGCGTCATCCGCGCGGAGAGGAGCACGGGAATGAACCGTCCGGCGAGGTGCGCGCACAGCCGCAGCCGCTCACCGGCGTCGACCGGCCCGGATCCCACAGGCGCGGTCCCGGTCTCACCGCGCAAGGGCGCGAGGTACCCGCCGGGCTGCCAGTCGGTGTCCATGGCGAGCGCGGCGGCCCGTATCGCGCGAGTGAGCGCGTGCGGTGCGGGCGGCGCGGGCGACAGCCCGTCGTCCAGGATCGTCAGGGCCCTCTTCGGCTCCCCGGCAGCGAGCGCGGCGGCCGCCGGGAGCCAGATGTCGAAATGCCCTCGGTCCTCGCCGTCACCGCCCCCGTGCCCGGCCCACGTCGCGGCGGGATCGACACCTCGCTGCTCGATGAGCAGGAGTGCGGCCAGCCGATCGACGCCGAATCCGTTCCGCACATTCCTGGCCATGATTTCCCCCTTCCCTGATTTCACCGTGGCCAAGAACAGGAAATCACCGATCCACCCCATCCACTCGATCACGAAAAATCCCCGGCGGACCACCGGCGGATTACCGGCGACTTAACGGCTGATTGCCGGAAATCCGACAGGACAACGAAATAAGCGGGACAGCGATGGCCGTCACACGAACCCCGAGAAAAAGCTACTCCGATCCCCCACCTTTTCGACCGCCGCAGAAATGCACTCCGCCATGACTGTCACGGCGGTCCGCCCGAACCGATTCCGCGCTACGACCGGTTCTCCGACTCGCCGGGACCGAAAGCGGGACGGCCGACCCGGTCCAGCCGTCGCGCGGTCATCGTTCGTACGGCCCGCCGCCCGTGAAGTCGGGCCCCACGGGCGCGGGCACGACCGGCTCCGGAGTGCCGTCCTGCTGGACACCCGCACCGCCGGGCGGGACGCCGTGGCCGGACGGATCGTCCGCGGGCACCGGGTCCAGGAAGACGGTCCCGGCTTCGTCGGGCACGGCCTCGGCGGGCACGGCCTCGGCGGGCACGGCCTCGGCGGGCACGGGATCCTGCGCCGGGCCCGGTACGACGTCGAACTCCGGCACGGCGGGCGCCGGACAGGGCTCCGGCGCGAGCCGTACCTCCAGCCGGAGGGCGTCGCGCCTCGCGGACTCCGCCGCGTGCCGCACGTCCGGTTCCACGTCGGAAACGGTGTGGACGACGACGAGCGCCTCCTGGCCACCGTCTTCCCCGGCGAGCGGTTTGACGATCGGGATCGCGAGGTGGTCGGCCACCTCGGGGTCGTAGACGATGCGTACCAGGACCTCGACCTCGGCCACGTGGAGCGAGACCGCCGCCGGGCCGGGGAATCCCCTTCTCGTGGTGAGGGTTCGCAGCAGCGGCTGGGCGGGGCCGAGGACGGATCGCACCTGCGTGGCCCCCGGATGCCCGAACCCCGTCAGGCACCGTTCCAGGAACCCGGTCAGCTCCTCGCAGACCTGGCTGGTGGAGCGCAACGGACCCTGCACTACGACACGTTCGAATCTCACAGCTGCTTCCCGCCGTTCTGGTATGCCTCTACGTAGCTGCCGCCGCTGCTCAGGAGGTCGCCCTCGACGTCCTGGATCTGGTCCAGTGCCGTGCCCAGTTGCTCCATGCCGATCACCGGGGACTCGTCGGCGAGAGCTCCGGCGAGGACCATGACGTGCCGCAGCGCCCGGCCCGACAACCCCTCGGTCCGCCCGACCAGTTCGCGCCACGCCGCGTCCTCGTCCCGGGCGGACGCGAGCGCCGCACCGACGTCGTAGACGACGGCCAGCGCCCCGAGTGAGTCCCGCAGGATGCTGGAGCGGGCCTCGGCGTCGGGCAGCGGGATCTTGACGGCGAAGTCGACGCGCTCCCGCACCGCCCGGTCCAGCGAACGCGGGGTGTTCGTCGTCAGCACGAACATCACCCGGGGGCACTCCTCCACGCACCGGTCCAGGGACTCCATGAACGCGTTCACCTGGAACAGCGCGTCCACGGGGTTGGCTTCGAGACTGATCGCCGAGCGATCGGTGCCCAGTGTCTCCACCTCGTCCAGCAGCACGAACAACGGAACGTCCGACTGCGCGGTCTCCCTGATGCGGGCGAACGCCTGGATCACCCGCTGTTGGCCGCCCCCGCGCACGCCGCTGAACAACGCGTGCGTGTTGACATGCAGAAAGGCCATCGGTGCCGTCGGGGAAGCCGCCGCGAACGCCGCGGGCAGACCACGGGCCAGGCTGGTCTTCCCGCACCCCGGCGGCCCGTACAGCAGGACGCTGCGTCGCAGCCCCAACGCCTGGCTAGGAACCTTCGACAGCCGGCCGAGGGTACGCGCGTACGACAGCAGCAGCGGCTTGACGCCGGCCGGCGTGCACACCGAGTCCCAGGAACCCTGGAGACGTTCACGCTCCTCGGGCAGCCAGGACACGACGAGCAGTTCGGTGTCCGCCTCGGTCATGCGAGCTCTCCCAGATCCGCCTCGTCGGCATCCGTGCTCAGGCTGTTCAGGAGCCCGTCGGCCACCTTCTCCGCGAGGTGCGGCGCGCCCGCGAGTTCCGTGTGCGCGGCGCGCAGGCCCTTCTCCACGAGACGGCACAGCTCCGCCAGGTCGTCCGTCTCCTCGACACTCAGCTCGTGCCGCTCTCCGTCGAGCAGGTAGTTCACCCGCATGTCGTCCTCCCCCGGTCTTCCGCCTGAGTGCGTGTCAGGACCACGTGAACATGCGGGACCGTACGGCGGCCGTGTCGATCACATCGCCCACGTCACGCTTCGTCAGGTGGTCCACGCTGCCGAGCGTGGTGGTGTCCCAGCCCCCGACGTCCGGCGCCCCGTCCGCGAGCGAGACGACCACCCGGTACTTGCATCCCGGGTATCTCCCCAGCGCACCCGTCGCCGTCTTCACGCGGTCGATGTCGGTGCGGTGCCGCTCGTTGGTGTCGGAGGTGTACACGATGTTCAGATCCGTACGGCACCGGACCACGTTGGTCGCCGGATCGAAGACCTCCAGATACGCCGCTTCGAGCTTGCGCATGGCGAGCCAGGCCCGCAGGCCCTTCTCGATGACGGGCTGGGTCTCCGCGAGATCGGTGACGTTCAGCCCTACGTCGCTCACCACCTCGTAGAAGATGCGCACGATCTCATTCGCGGAATAGACATTCGCGCGGGCAACAACATTGATATTGGTCCGCACATGGACACCGGCCACCGCCACAGCAATCCCCCCGTCACTTCAAAACTCCAGGCAGAACCGAACCCACCGGTGTTCCATTGAAAACCCTGCGGCCACCGAATTCACCACCCGCGTCACGCACCACCCCATACATGGTCACTCCCGCCCGCTCTCGCTACACGGTTGGACGTAACGGCATCGGACGTATTCTCAGAAACAGACATGAACCGATCGAGGTGTGTCAGCGACAGTCCGTCCCGTTCCCGTCCCGTTCCCGGAAAGCGCCCGAATCGGCTGGAAGGTTTCCTACGGAGCACTCGTACCGGCCTCTTGAACACGGGAACCGATCACTCGGTCGTCGCCGCTCCGGCGTCCCGGCCGCCAGACACCAGCGCCCGCCTGGGAACCGATCCGGTACCCTGTCGCGTGCAAGGTTTCACAACCCCGCCTTCGCGCGCCTTCGTAGCTCAGGGGATAGAGCACGGCTCTCCTAAAGCCGGTGTCGCAGGTTCGAATCCTGCCGGGGGCACACCACCAAGGGCCAGTTCAGAGGCTTGATCCTCTCGGACTGGCCCTTTGCCATGACCGCGACCGTGCCTGTTCCCACCGCACGGGCCCGGGGTGTGTCAGTGGTCCCTGTCAGGATGCGTCCATGGAACCGGCGGAGGTCGTTCAGACGTTGTGGGATCGCATGCAGGCCCGGGACTGGAGGGGGCTCGGCGAGCTGTTGGCCGAGGACCTGGTGGTGGAGTGGCCGGTCAGCGGCGAGCGGATCGAGGGCCTCGGGAACTTCGTGAGCGTCAACGCGGAGTATCCGGAAGGGTGGGCGATCAGGGTCCTGCGGATCGTCGCGGACGGCGAGGTGGTGGTCTCCGAGGTGGAGGTCCCCCACGACACGATGGGTGTCCACCGCGCGGTCTCGTTCTGGACGGTCCGGGCCGGGACGATCGTCACCGGCCGGGAGTACTGGACGGAACTCGGGTCGGCCCCGTCGCCGGAGTGGCGGGCCACCTACGTACAGCGGGTGTGACCGGGCCAGCGGCCAGTAGACCTACGTCCCCGACATCCCGTGAGCGCCGCTGGCTACCTGGCTACCTGGCTAGGGAACCCTCGCCGTATCCACAGGCCCCGCCGCCCCCTCCCCCTCCGCCAGCGCCCGGTTCCGTCGCACCGACGACCAGAAGGACCAGCCGATCAGGACCACGCCGACCAGGCCGGTGATGACCTCGTTGATCTGGTACTGGATGGTGACCATGAGGATCACGGCCAGGGCACCGATCGCGTAGTGCGCGCCGTGCTCCAGGTAGACGTAGTCGTCGAGCGTGCC
>Ga0307510_10000826_pt1 | contig 32313 bp, 35 predicted proteins | sample 12_EM_MG_FD_207224 | JGI IMG/M metagenome (GOLD analysis project Ga0307510, IMG submission 207224) | Populus trichocarpa ectomycorrhiza microbial communities from riparian zone in the Pacific Northwest, United States - 12_EM | ecosystem: Host-associated > Plants > Roots > Unclassified | place... | reverse complement strand
CCGGATGCTCGTAGAGCGCGGTGCCGACGTGTCAACCCAGGCCAAGGACGGGATGACTCCGCTGCATGGGGCGTCCAGCAGCGGTCATGTGGATATGGCCCGGATGCTCGTGGAGCGCGGCGCCGACGTGTCAGCCCAGGCTGAGGATGGGAGGACTCTGCTGCATTGGGCGTTGTCCCGGGGTCATGTGGATGTGGCCCGGATGCTCGTAGAGCGCGGTGCCGACGTGTCAACCCAGGCCAAGGACGGGATGACTCCGCTGCATGGGGCGTCCAGCAGCGGTCATGTGGATATGGCCCGGATGCTCGTGGAGCGCGGCGCCGACATGTCAGCCCAGGCCAAGGACGGGAGGACTCCGCTACATTGGGCGTTGTCCCGGGGTCATGTGGATGTGGCCCGGATGTTAGTGGAATGCGGCGCCGACGTGTCAACCCAGGCCAAGGACGGGTGGACTCCGCTGCATTGGGCGTCCAGAGGCGGTCATGTGGATGTGGCCCAGATGCTCGTGGAGCGCGGCGCCGACGTGTCAGCCCAAGACAAGGACGGGTGGACCCCGCTACATTCGGCGTCCAGCAGGGGTCATGTGGATGTAGCCCAGATGCTCGTGGAGCACGGCGCCAACGTGTCAACCCTGGACTAGGACGGGAGGATTCTGCTGCATTGGGCGTCCAGCAACAGTCATGTGGGTGTGGCACAGATGCTCGTTAGGCACGGCACTGATGGGCAGCCCATGCAATTCAGTAGTCTAAGAGAAAAAAAAACCCCCCCTATGAACAGTACCTTAGAGGGGTTTGAACATGCAACCTTACAATGCCCTACCATTAGACATTACCATCACCATTGAGCCCCCCTTGAGTGTGGCATCTGGGTTCTACTACTTATTGAGTATGCCTAGAATATCAGAAGCTGTGTAGTCCTCTAGATGATTGTCAAGTCTCAAGCTTCCTGTGTTTATGATTAAAGCAAGGACAATACTTTAGGGACTGTCCATCATTAAGGCAATGTGGGAACTGCAAACAACCAAATGGCAATCTTCAACTTTATAAAAGCAAATACATCCTGCTGCTTCCACAGTTCCACTGCATATGACAATACCTCCCTTTATTTTCAGACATCACTCAGACATTCCACTACCTTACCCTGCCATTTCTTTCCATGCAGCCCACTAATGCAAAGTGTGCAATTCTAGATCTTGCCATTTGCATTAGAAATGGGTCAATGGCATTAGGTCAGACAAGTTGCCATTGATGTGCATATTCTGTCATGCTGCTAGTGGCATCTTGGAAGATGATGGATAAATAAAGGAACATCCCTGGCTGCCCAGGCTTCAGGGCTTTGAGCCAAGCCAGGCTGTGCAAACTACTAATTTTGTCCTCTCAACTCCACACACCATGCAATACCTTATGAATGGCTAGGTGTGACCCTGTGGTAACAGCACATAAAAAGACAGGTGCAAAAATATAAGGGTTCGCGACAAGCTTGAATCCGGGATCCAAGGTGTGATGGAAAGAATGGCACCCTACAAGTTAGCTAATTAATAATTAAGAGTTGATGCCAGGAACTGGCTTGATGACGATACAGGCACAGTGATGGCGACATAATTCACGGAAACCCAATGCACCCTTCAGAAAGGAAACCTTTTCTATGACTTCTTTTAAGTATACAAAACATAAAATCCCCTTCATATCCTTTGCTGATGCTGGTATGGTGGCCCAGTGAGCAAGTCTCCAGACACCTGCCGACCAAGAACGTCAACAGAACGCTGCACGAGCTCCGTGATCGCAATCCGCGTCTCTATCTCTACCACCGCTCCTCTTTTGACGTACCACCTATCGCTACCGTCATCGCGTCATGACCCGCGCACGCCAGACCCCATCCCCAGCGTGGCGCGTACCGACGCTTCCGGTAATGGTGCGCCGAACGTCACGCTCAGGCTGGCGCCGGGGCGAGGGAAGAAACGCCATGGCGCGCGGCGGCCTTCTGGCATGAGCTTGTCGAAGTCTATAGCCCAGTTGATCGGCGAAGGGGATTTGCGGTGGGGTGGGAGCACGCGTCGTTTTTCGTTAGCAGCTTCGTTGTACGGGAATGTTGGGGAGATGAGGACGCACCGGTGATCCACATGGGGATAATCGTGGGAATGCGGGGTGTCTCCATCAGGATGCGACCGCTGAAGCGGGACGATTGTCGTGGTAGCGACGACGAAGAGGAAGCGCCAAAACAACGTGTTTATGATTTGTGTGTGGGGGAGTATGATATAGAGGTCGGGGGTAAGGTTCGGTTGTTTGAGATAAGAGAACTGGCGCACATTCCCCACTTGAATCGCTGCAATCGCGCGATGCCCGTCTGGGGATCCGCCTTGTACGTGTCAGATTGACAGACCTTGCCCTCCGCAAAAGGTGAATCTATGCAACCGTACAGGCGAGCGGTTCCAGCGCAGATGACGATGATGAGTAGGCAAGAAGCAAAAACGGGACACGCACCCATGCGCCCGCGCGTAGCTCTCTATCGCGAGGTCGACGGCAGGTTGGTATATGCCCGCGCCGCGAAACGTCTCGATGACCTGTCCCTTCCGAAAAAGGGCCGAAAAGATACTAAAATTGTTTTTATTTTTACGGAGGGGGAAGCGTTCGAGGGGGTCATGAACGACGAGGGTTCAGCAGAGAGAAGGGAGAGAGGAGCAGGGCCCGCGCCTTACGGGTTCGTGAACATGATGTCTGATGCGCCGAGCGTCCAGCGCATCATATGTGGACGCAGGTACATCCGTGCTGAGAGGATTGCCCATGTGAGGGGATCGTCCAACCTCGAAGCGTCATATCGACAATAACATAAGTTATAAGCATCGTACGCGTTGGGCGCAGGGCCCTGACCGTGTGCAAGATAGCGGCGATGTATAAGGAAAAATGGCGCACGTCGAGAGATGGTTACAGACTTGAGAAGCCGCATGTGAGAAACAACTTCAGCCGTGGCTCTCGCGGTGAGAAATAGGACGTTGGGTCTCACCTGTGACGACGCCTTGTCCGTGCTTTCTCTCTGGGCTGTTCAACGCGTCGAGGAGGTAAGGCAGGCCGCGGACGGAGATGGAACAGAGACCGGAATTGAGGTATGCTTTGCATGTGAGTCCGACCGCAGCGAGTGTTGCCGCAGAGAGAATGCGCTGCCTTCACTTCACTCAGCGACAAGTCGAGGCTCAGGCTGATCGCATCCGAGTCATTTGCAACGACAACCTCGATACCGGGCCGGTTGTCCCGCTGGTTGCCTGACCATTCAAACGCTCAGATCTCGGACTCAGACCAGTGAGTCAGACGAGAGGAGAACGAGATGTATTCTAAATTGTAGCAGAGAGCGACTTCGTATTGTGTCCAATGAGGTATCAACATTGCCTTCGGTACCATCGTGCGCGGGTAATAACAGTGATATAAAAAGAAGAAAAACTACAGGTCCCATACTAAATATAATATCGTATCAATTAAGTTGAACGGAAGGGAAGGTGGGCAGCTCACAGCTGGAGGAGAAACATAGATAATAAATAACAAACCGCGTTCAAAAACGAGGTTGGGATTCCTAATGATTGAAGAAGAAGCAGGATAATTCTCGAGACATCCAGAGAGAGATCGGGAGAGGGACAGAGATCGGCAGATAAAAGAGACGGTCAGTCAGTACACGACAAGTATTACAGACATATGTGGAAACCGCTTGAAGATCGATCATCGAGCGTTTTTGCGGCACTCGACAACTACCGCAGATGTCCAACAGAGGAGTGTGCGCTCGAGCATGTCTTCCCAGCCGTCGTCTCGACGCGCGACGACGCGCGCATCGAAGAAGATCGGCGACTCGGCGTCGACGGAGATGGTGTTGCAGGTACAGCACTTGTCGGACACGTCTGAGTCGGTGGCATCGTCGGTACATCTGGCGAGGCAGGGGAGATGATGGGTAGCATATAGCGGAGCCTCAGGGCGCTGCAAGGACAATTTCATATCCATCGTTAGCTCGGGACACATGATTTGACAAAAAGAACGGGAAGACTCACGCGCCCCATAAACGTAAGTTATCCGTGCGCCTGAACGTCCACCCTTTCCGACCCTTCTCCGCTTGCAACCCATCGGCCGCGGAGGCCGAAAGCGCGTCCTCAAGAGCGACAATATCGTGGATCGACTCGTCGTTGATGTACCCCCATGGCTTTCTAGACTGTCTGACACCGATGTTGTAAGCGACGCAAAGCAATTGACCAGATGATAAGGCATTCAACAAGTCGGCCCGATCTGGTGATGTGGGTAGGTGGGACAAGAGGGAGGCAGGAAGGAGCGCGACGAGGAGCGCGTGGGTGCGCGAAAGTTCACCGTCTGAGAAGGCACTGCGCTTTGCCCACCGTGGAAGGTCGTTATCGTCCACGGTAGATCCATCGACGTAGTCGACATGATCGCGTTCGTCTTCTGCGAGCGTCTGAAGCGCCTCGGGCTCCGTGATAGAGAGATCCTGCAGGGTGTCCAACATATCCGCAGATGCCACCCGTCGGGAAGAGTCGCCGCCCCCAACAGGTTCCATGGTCGACTCGGACGCGGTGGAATCCATCTCGGGAAATGGGACGCTCGACTTGCGGACCTTCCCTCGCGCCTCCCGCTCCAACTTCTCCCGGCTATCCACGCGCTCCATCTCGGATGCCCACCCCCTAGCGCCGCCCTTGGTCCCGTAAAATAGCACTTCGTCGACGGTGTCGAGGTACTGCGCGACGGCGTCCTGCTGCTTCCCGAGCTGCTCGATCTTGAGATCCTGCTTGTACAGCCACCCGCTGCCAAGCACGAGCCGTTCGTCCCATCGCTCCCGCGGCACGCGCTCGTCCTCCTCGTCCACGTTGAAATCGTCTTCCTCCTCGTCCCAAACGAGGATCGACTCGCGTCGCCCGCCCACGCGCATGACCGAGACAGAAAAGGACGCGTCTGTGGGCACGTCGGAGAGCTCCGTCGGCGACAAGACGCGCGAGGGCGAGCTGCGATCGCTGCCCACGTCGTACGCATCGTCCGAAAGAGGAATCCGCGCGCTCTCTTCCAACTCCCGCAGGACGGTGAGCACGTCCATCGCCGCGCGGCGAATCCGTGCTAGCGGGTCCGTGCGGGCCGCGTCCGAGGAGACCCGGCGCTTCTGTGGCTCGCTCGTAGAGAGCGATGCGGGGCGGAAAGTCTGCCGGTGCTGCGATCTGCTGACCCCTTGTTCGTCGGGTAGGGAAAGGAGATAATTTCGAACCGAACGGATTGCGTGCGTCGTCACCTTGAGCGCGTGTAAGACATCGAAGCCAGCACCGCCACTGGGTGGGTGTCCATGGACAGTCAGTAGGCTTGGGTCTGGTGCTTTCGCGTCGTCGTCAGCGCGGAGCCTCCAAATGTCCTCGACGACCGAAAGATCCTGTGTTACCCCAGGTCGGGGGTTCTCTGGGTCGACTTCGAAGGTTTTGACATAAGGTGTGATTGAAGGGAGTGGTTGCGCATGTACCACTGGTGATTGGCGAAGGGGGTAGTCGGAGCTCTGGAAGGGTGGTTAATGAGGGGTTTCCCTTGATGTGTGTGCTCAAGGACCCGAGTGCGGGGACTTTCTCTGGGTGTTGGACCTGGAACGGCAATTAGGTGGCAAAAGAGCGGATAAAAGCCGGAAACGCACTCCTTCGCGATCAGCCCCGTCTTCGTAAGGTAGTGTTGGAGATGCTCTATGGTACCTAACGCCATCACACACTCTCACTTCGCCGCACTTCGGCTGAACGGTTTCTGTTCCTTGGTTGCAGCATTCACGTTCGGACAAAACGCAGCTTGAGGGCGAGGGAAGGAGCGGAGGAGGAGACGTCGGACATGAGTGGGGGATGAGCAGGTTGCGAAACTGTGGAGACGAATCAGCTTGTCTTGGTCGGGTTGTCAGCGCTGTCAGCTGTCAGCGAGCCACTGCCACTGTCACTGGCTCACTGCCACACAACGTTGGTCGGACTGGTTTCGGGGCTGATTGACTTTTGCTCGGCATATATAAAACGATTATATGAGTTTGCTAGACTGTTGCTAACTCTGAAACACCAGTCGCGCCCATCGCTTCTTCGCGAAGGGCATCCTAAGCACTGGTTCCCAATAAAACGTCCCTGACACATGTTGTACATCACCAGACTCTTCACCCAATGGCCAATAAAGGAGTTTATTTAACCTCGAACTCGCCGACACACATGGCCCATAAGCGTGAGAGTTGACTGTTTCGTTCGTCGGTGTTCAGACAACGATCGTAGCGTCTTATTGATAGAGGTTGCGCCGGATTCTGTATGTCGTGTAAGGCAACGGGGTTGGCCTGACAAACCGGGTTTGGGGATCAACTAAACACGTCCAACTAGACAGTGCATTTATAGGACCTGCAGACGAGAGAGGCCGCTCCGATGCCCGACAGTTGCTCGACCTTGAAACCCTGTTCCTAAGCCATTCTTCCCACCGCGTCATGTATGATGAACTCTTTTTTCGCCCTCCTCGAGTTGCATGGGTACACCACTATAACGGACGGACGGACATATAGACACAGCGCTGTACGTGTGTAACGAGCCAGTATGTTACAGACCCATCTTGCGTTTATGGAGATGGTGTCACAAAATGCCTTTATTGAGCGTATTAAGACCGGCGAATCGTTCTGACGCTGTGTCTCTTTGGGCGCGGGCGCCCAGCTTGACTCGCCTCTCGTCGCCACATTGCAACGGACACACTATTCCAGCGCAAGCAAATGCGTATTGACCGATACATTGGTGACACCGCAAGACGATGCCGACATCAAAGTCGTGAGCTGTCTCGATGTGCTGTCAAACAGTAACGTGCGCACGATATTGACTTGTTACTCACGCTGTGCTCACTCGACTCGCTCCTGCCTCCCAGGTCAATCTCATTTCTTCAACATGGACCACAGTCGCTCTCAGTTACTTTTCCTGATCACAAAGAAAACCTCACCTCGCCTCTCGCATTTTCCTTCTCCTTCGTTTTTCCTTCGTGTATTTATGATCGTAGACAATCCAATACGTCTTCATGCAATGTTACGCTGACTGTAAATTCCCCGAAATGATGACCTACTACTGTAGTACTTGTACGACTGGAGTTTTCTTGTGTGCGGTTCCCACCTTTTCTTCGCGGTCGGTCGCGTTCGCTTGAAACGTGAACAAAAAAAAAAAGGAGGTATTCGGCCCTCTTTCTTGATGCGGCTTCCTGGCAGGAATACAGCTAGAGATTTCATCAGTACCGCGCACTGCTCGATAGCATTCCTGACCTTGTCTGACACGCGAGCGCAGAAACCACGCGATTACTTTCAAATGCTGGTTTTACCACGTGATGCGCATAACCCTAACTTAGGTTTTATCTGTCTTCCAGACCTCCTGCCACGTCACATTATCTGTCGTTTTCTCAGATTCCTCTCATTGCCATTCATCCCCCTAATTATGATGTGGGTGAGTACTTATGTGTCCAACTAACATTCAAGTGTCTCAGGTACTGATTGAAGATGTCAATGCGGACTATGGTGCGCCGTCCGACATGCTCGAGTCCAGAGAACACGTCCTAAACTGCCTCGAACTAAGTCACTCTCTGCGACATGCATGAGAGAGATTTTTTGGTCAAAACCGATGATGGGATTGCCTCTCACCACCGCCCCCATGATCGAACGCCTCAAGCAGAGACGACGAGGTGAGCACAACCTCGGATGTTGGACACTTAACTCTAGGCGACGCAACGAAGTTGGTAAAGAAGCGTCATTGGAGAGACTGAGACCTGGGCGACGTTGGTCAGTCGGTCTAGCCTCTGTAGGACTGAACTACAAGGACTGGATCGACTGATTGACCCCGCGTGAGGTCTGCATGATCCACGGCGCCGGCCCTTATGGTCGTCTGCGTTCTTATTCCAGAATCCACGAGTTGTTTTATTTGGATGGTGAGGCAGCTGTAACAAACTTGTCGCTTACCCGCTGACCGGCATCCTGCCCTCTCTGATTCAATTAAAGCAGTCTAACGGACATTTGGTTGACGAGAATCAGGTATCAAGATGACCTGTCTCGATTGCAGAAGGTTTGCAAGCGATCGCAAGCAAGATGACCAGATCACAATGTGGGCCATTTCATATTAGCTACTATATCGCCAACCACACTGACTGATACTACCCTCGCAGATGTCTCGTAGATCAGGAACAGGAGAGGCGCTTAGAAGAGCTTACTTCCCCGGATTCATGAAATAAAACCCATTTTTTGTCCCAAACTCACTAATACGGATCCATGGAAAATGTGTGTCTTTGAGCTACATACTTCGATCTTTCCTGAGAATGTCTTCATAGTCGGCTTTGGGAACGACTTCATTTGGATCTCTGATCTTTGAGTATTCTACTGCAAAAACCTTCCGACTCTGTTGCCGTCGCCATGGTGGTGCACAACTGAGGACGGCACGGTCAGAGAAAGAGGCGAACAGACCATCTCCACCGGGCTGAGCCCCCAACTCCTCTCGTCCCAAAATTCACTTGGAGACATCTTTCCACGGTCGTCGCTGTCTGACGCCCCTTAGAGATGTTCACTACTATTCCACCATGGTCCTGCGTCGTGAGGCCTCCAGTCAGGGCAATCTGCCGCCGCTGTTACTGTATATGCGGAATGAATTAGACATTGGCGCGTCCCTGGTGGGAATCCTTCCCTCGGAGATAGGGGCCGGAAGATGATAAAAAAGACAAGGAATGAGGATCTGTCACCAATTGAATGTGCTCAATCCCCCATGCGTTACAGTGTTGTACTGCATGTGTCTTACTCCAAAATCCCAGACAGCTCACCTCAATAGTATCGCACAGCGAGATCTGCCATGTCGCTGGGCCTCGCAAATGAAATGACGTCCCTTTCGATGATCTCCAGCAGCCAAAGGAGACATTCCTTCATGGTGGGTTATCGCAGTATGCCACTCTCACGCCTAACCTCCTTCAAACATTCCCTCCCCCCCCTTCGTAAGAACAGCTCGGCCAACTTGTAATTGTACATATTTGTGAGGGCGATGTACGTTATTCGCCCCGCTCTGGCCGCGTCATCGTTGGACTGGTGTTTGAGTGGGCGAAGAGGCTCCACCCTTTACTTGTGTGAGTGTGAGACGTCGAAGGACGCGATAAATGCGAGTTTGGTATGTTCGGACAGGTCTCTGAGGTTATAGGGAGGGGTGCCTACTTCGGTTAGCTCAATTCCGTTGGCAGTGTCTACAACGTAGGCCTGAAAGTGGGGTCTTAGTATCCTCCCCCCTGTACAGGCGACAGGTGATCGATGTCAGATCTATATCCCGTGCATTTGGTTAGGCCAAAACAACGGGGTACGCCCGCGCGACGTGCAAGAGACAGGCAGAATGAGCATGACGTGGGTCGGGATGTGCGGGCAGACCCTGCCAAGCACCTTGAGATGGTTCCTGTCTGACAAGTAGGGCATAGCAAGACGTTTGTAGGGTCTTGCGAGGACACCAATGACCTGATGCTGCAGGGCTCCTTGGAGGTCGCTAGGGGGAGTAGTAATGTGGCGTGGGGCAGTTACGAGGATATCATCAAAGGTGGGGGTGATCTGCAGGCGAAGGGGCTGCACTGGCGCAGCGGGGTGACAGAGAACGAAGATGAGATGTGAGGCGACCATGGTATCCCACGGGACGTCTCAGGCCTCAGGGCTGATAGACAAAGCTTCGAATCTTGAGCGCGGCACTGCTGCCCCGGTACGCGGATCCCAAAGTTGCTGGATTGATTGCTGTTCGTCCGAGTCTGTGCGTTCTGTCAGTTGAACATGATTGTCTGAGGGCAGATAGAAATTCTACGCACCAAAGTCCGCAGAGTACGGATCCCGATACACTGCTACTGAACAGTTCCGTACGGGAGGTCAGAGACTTGTCGCGCTTGTGCGCTAGTGCTCCACGTCTACTGCCGTGGCTCTGCCTGGCCTGCAAAAGTCTGTTAACCCTAACTTAGGGTTTATCTGTCTGCTCGTCCCGTCCACCCCGACCTCCTCATCACAATCACCTGTCATTTCCTCAGATTCCTCTCATCGCCACTCATCCTTCTAATTATAATGTGGGTGAGTACCTATGTGTTCAACTGACGTTCAAGTGTATCAGGTAGTGATTGAAGATGTCAATGCGGACTATGGTGTGCACTCGGGTCTGGGTCCGGAGAACACGCCCTAAACTGCCTCGATCCGTAATACTAAATCCCCTGCGACATACATGAGAGAGATTTTTTGTCAAAACCGATGATGGGATTGCCTCTCGCCACCGCCCCCATGATTGGAAGCCCCAAGCAGAGACAACGACGTGAGCAGAACCTCGGATGTTGGATACCAAACCCCCAGGCGACGGAACGAAGTTGGTAAAGAAGCGTCATTGGAGAAACTGAGACCTCGGCGACGTTGGTCAGCCGGTCTAGCCTCTGTAGGAATGAACTGCAAGGACTGGATCGACTGATTGACCTCGCGCGGGGTCTAATGACCCACGGCACCGGCCCTTATAGTCGTCTGGGTTCTTTTCCCAGAATCCACAAGTCGTTTTATTTGGATGGTGAGGCAACTGTAACAAGCTTGTCGCTTGTCCGCTGACGGGCACGCTGCGCTCTCGGATTCAATGAAACCAGGAGACGATACCAAGGATGGTCTAACAAACATTTGGTCGACAAGAATCAGGTATCAATATGACCTGTCTCGATTGCCGAAATTCTGCAAGAGATCGCAAGCAATTGAAACAAAATGACCAGACCATAATGTGGACCATTTCCTATCCCCTACTACATATATCGCCAACCATGGAGACTGAACCACATCATTGCAGATGCCTCGTGGATCAGGAACGGGAAAGGTGCTTAGAAGGAGCTCACACCCCGGATGCATGAACTTAAAATAATTTTTTGCCTTAATTCCACCTATACGGACTCATGGAAAACGTGGCTTCGCCTACAGTACATCCTTTGATCTTGCTGAGAACGATAATTTTCGCCTTCATAGTCGGTTGGGCCTTGTGTAAGAGATAGGGAGCGGAAGATGATATTTTCAACCATATTGGAATCAAGGCCAGTTTTTTTTTTTTTTTTTTTTTTTTTTTTTTTGGAATCCATTACCATGCGCCTCGGGGAGCGGTGCCCCATGTAGCACTTCTAGATAAATTTACATGCTGCTCTGTGTATGTATGTATGAGGGTCCTAACAATTCAGCTTTCAACTCCCATAGCACTGTGGCCATCATTGCGTAATGTGAACTGTGAGTGAGTGACAAGTGCAGCGTTGACGCGCCAGGAGATCGATCGGTACTCAGTGGGAACGTCTCCCTGTAAAGGGATGGTTGTATTGGTGACGTTCACTGAGATCGCCCATGTGTTGTCTGGACACTTGAGTTAGAATTTGGGAGGAGCGCTTGTGTGGGTCTGGCGCGCGCTACAATGTTACAAGGGGGAAAGATGTGGGGTAAGGGGTGGGGATGTCGGTGACGTTAAGTGGGCTGTGCCTGAGTGTTTGATCCTGGTTGTTTAAACCGGTTTGTGGCTCTGATGTACTTGGCTAGTGTCCTTGCCATCTTTGGTTCTCCTAGCAGCATTTCCATCGTTAGTGCCTTGCATAGTTTGCTGGCCTGCTGGGCTAAAGCCCATCTTTTGTGTGCGTATGACGGACAGTGGAGCAGAAAGTGCTCCGGTGTTTCTTCGTCGTCTCTGCATGCTGGGCATCTGGCGTTATCGACCTGCCTCATGCGTTTGAGGTATTTGTTTACGGGTGCGTGCCCTAACCTGAACTGCGCTATTTGACTTGTGTCGACGCAGCTGAGTTTGGTCTGGCTGACGGATTTGAGAAACTTCTTGGATGGGGTTGTGCCATCAATACATGCCGCTTTCTGTCCTCTGGCGGTATCCGTCCATTCCTTCTTCCATTTCTTTTTCAGACCTTCGTGGTGGTCTCTTTTTACTGCTGTGGGATTAATCAGCAATGACTTTCTAAGGTATGGAGGCAGATTTTGCTTGTCTGATATCAGTCCCTCCGCTGCTCTCTTTGCTTCGTGGTCTGCGTCTTCGTTTCCTTTGATTCCCTTGTGTCCAGCTGTCCAATGGATGGTCAACTTGTACCTTCCTTTCCATCTGCATTTTTGCGTCCTATTTGCTACCTGTAGTATCTCCCTTGCGAGATGATGGCCTGGGTTTCTCAGGGCAGAATGGAAGGCGCTGATCGCCGCCTGGTTGTCTACTCCCATTGCGAAGGTTGTACTCCTGTGGCTTTCTGTACTGATGAGGTGCATTCCAAGGAGGATTCCGACAAGTTCCGCTTCATGCACAGTGTGTTCGCTCTCGGGCCCTAGGGTTAGATGGAGCGCACGTGGGGGTTTGCCCTCTCTTGTCAGTATTGCGGCTGCTCCTACCTTTCCATTTAGGGCTGATCCATCTGTGAACACTTGAATTTCCTCACTTGCGCTTTCAGCTTCCTTGATGGAGTCCTCCCTACTGTCAGCTATGCTGGTGACGAAGGGAAGCTCGCCCTGCAGCATTGGATCCCTTGCTGCTGCCAGGATCTTTTCTATTTTCTTTGGGTCAAAATTGTAGGCTGCCAGTAAACTGTTCATCGGTAATTTATGTCGTTTGATCTTACCTGATGTCTTGTGGTTGGCTATCCTGTGCAGCGGGTGGCTCTTTGGGAGCGTTGCCAAATGTATCGCTGCTCTGTGGCATGCCTTGTCTACCAGTAGTGGTACTGGTAGGAGGTATGCCGTGGTGTCGAGGGCATCTGTTGGGGAGGTACATAGACTGCCTGTGATCGCTAGCGTACCTGCTCTTTGCACGGTCGCCACCTTCCCTGTTATCCCGACCATACCCCTTTGTTGTTGTCCGTTGGCATATGGTGGCGCACACCAGACGTCGATCGCATATATGATCCTTGGGATTGCGATGCTGATGTACAGCCACCTAGCATTGCCTGGTGTTAGCCCCCCTGAGGGTTTCGCTAGCCTTCTGATTTGCATGGCCCATTTTGTGCCTTTCCCTATCGCATGGGCGTGCTGTTGCTTCCAGCCTAGGTTCTGGTTGAAGATTACCCCCAGGTACTTGGTGCTTTTGGTGGGTTGGATTATGGTCTGCGGGAGGTGCAGCAGGGATCTTCTCTTAGAGCTTCGTCTGTGGGCAAAATCTACTAACGCAAGTTTCGAGTATTCGAGAGGGGAGTTGTGCAGGGATGACCATTCTGCGACTCCCCCCTCTCTTGTCATCATGTTTCGCAGTTTCCTATGCACCTCTGGGAAGGAGTCCGCGATCGCTATCATGATGCTGTCATCCACATAGGCCATTGCAGATTCCCCTGGGTCTTTTGGAACTTCTATGAGGTCTGCATTGTAGTATTGATATAGTCCCATGGAGAGTGGGTCACCTTGGCCTATGCCGTTGTCGATATTTATGGGCTCTGAGGTATAACCATCGAATTTCAGGGTCATAACCCTTCCTTGTAACATTTTGCGAACGAACTCAATGATTTTGCTAGGGACGCGATGTTTACGCAGATTGTGCTCCAAATGGGATGGAACAGCGTTGGGAAACACACCTTCTATGTCTAGGAACAGGGCTGACGTGACTTTGCCCGCTCTCCAAGACGCTTTGATTGTGTTTGCTAGGAGGTGCATGGCATCAGTTGTTGTGCATCCGGGCCTACCTCCAAAGTGGTTCGCCGGGAGAAGCTGGTGCTTCTCCATTGCAAAAGTGAGTTGGTCTGCGACTATTGCTGTGAGCACCTTCCACATCGTGTTGAGGAGGGCTATTGGTCTGTATGCTTTGGGTGCGTCGTATCTGGGCTTTCCTGGCTTCCTTAGCACTACCATAGTAAACATTTTCCAGGGTTTGTACATCATCGTGCGCTTGAACATGGCCTCAAAAATGCTCAGCAGACTGTCAGACAGCAGAGCCGCGCATTTCGTTAGCACGATGTTGGGAATGCCATCTGGCCCTGGGGCTTTGTACAGCTTCAGCTTATGGAGCTGCTTACAGAGTTGGTCTGCAGTGATTCTGACGTCGACCTGACACTGGGGAGGGTATTCGGCGTTAGGGTGGACCGAGCTTACCACCAGCTTGGGAGGGAAGAAGCCTTTGGCGAGCGTGGCACTCTTTTCGCTGTTGGTCCTTGCTGTCGTCTCCTCCCCATCCACTGTAACTTTCAGCACTGGGATTCTGGCCTTGCCACCATCTGTCTCTGGTGCTGTGATGTAGTGATTTGCCATCCAGATGTCTGGCTTGTCCGCTTTCTTGAGCCAGTCCCTCCAATGCTGTCTTTTATTGTACTCCATGTTGTTCACATACCTTTTCTTCGCTACCTTATGTTGGATGTGCACCGCATGCTCTGGCTTGTTGCGACATAAGAAGGACTGCCTGCCTGACAAATTGGCCTGTTTCCGCATCTGCGTTAGCTCCCTCGTCCACCAGTGTTTTGATTTGGAGGTGATCGCTGTGACTGGGACCTGCTCCCAGATCGTGTTTTGGATGGCCTCCGTTAGACTGCTGCACCTTTCGTCCAGTTGCCTTTGGCTAGTGATTTGCTCCACCAGCTGAGCTGGGCCCAGGAAGTTCGCTAGCATCTTATGGAATTCATCCCAATCCACATCCTTGAAGTTGGGGATCGGCTTGGCTACTTTTATGGCTACTCCCAGATTTAACTCTGTTAGTATTGGGATGTGATTGGTGTTTATGCCCCTGTGGTCGGTCAGGGCGTTACATGCGATTAGCACACCAAGAGACTCCTCAGAGATGAATACATGGTCGAGTCTGGTCCAACGCTTCGTGATGCTGTGGCAGTGAGTAGGGATGCCTCTGGGCAGGGCTAGTTCTAGGCTGGCTTCGGCTACTGCTTCTATTAGTGGCTTGGCTGCCTCCATGGCAGCGTCAGTGAAGAGTCTCGAGTCCCTGGAGTCGTCCCAATATGGGTGGTGTCTGTTGAAGTCCCCTAACCAGATTTGGTGTGCATCGCCGTTCTGGCTATGCTCCAGATTTTGGTGGTTGTCCTTGTAGTATTTCGTTAGTAAGTTTATAGTGTTGTTGCACTCACCTTCGTTGTAAATGTTGAATATTGTTAGCTTTCCCCATGTGCTATTGAGTTGGACAACTGTGACGTCGCTCGACGGGAAGTCGAGTTGGTTCCAGCTGTCTGTGCTGATCTGTGCTTGTATTAGCATGAGCGATCTTGTCCTCTCCAGGTTGCTTTGGTGTGGCGTGGGATAGACCAAGATCCAATCCCTAGAGGCTATTGAGCGATTGTTATTGACAATCGCTGGTTCCTGAATCGCTACTATATCAATGTTCATGGATGTAAGTTTGTCGCTACTTAACAGGTCATGTTGGCAGGTGGGCAATTTGTTTGTGTTTTGCTGCCATATATTGATTGTGTCTTTCAATCCCATCCTGACACATTGTTGGGGGTTGTCCAGTCCGAGTTATTCACTCCTGAGCTCGCGTCCAGGCCCCATCCTTTGTCGCTGACCAGGAGTTCGCCCTTCTCTCTTACGCGGTTAGGCAGGATCCAGATCTGATTTGGGTTTTCATGCCCGTGTCTATCCCTTGTACTGTACCTCTGACCTTTGTGCTGTTGCCACGACCTTGGGGCCTGCTGCCAGCCGCCTAAAGTGGGTAGAGCATTGATGGAGAATCGTGCTGGGAATCTATCCTCCAGTGGTATGCTGTTTGGTCTGACCATTAGAGTCCAGTTGTGCTCCATGGGGAAGAATGGCATCGCGTTCTCCGGATTTCTCCCGTCGTAGATCAGGCATCTTCTATTGAACTCTGGGCAGTTTCTGCTCTAGCTGGCGTGTGTGTTCTCACTGCAGGCCGTGCAATACAACTTGTCCTTGTTCTGGCATGCATTGGTGCGGTGTTCCTCCCCGCAGTTACCACAGACGTCCTTCTCTGATGGGCATTCTGAGGTGAAGTGGCCCCATTCTCTGCATTTCATGCATTGTATGGGCTCCTGCTTCTGCTTTGTTGGCCTAACTTTGATACTGCAGATATAGAGTCCGTCCTTGATAAGGGCGTTAGCACTGTCCGCAGAGGAGAGGGTGATGATAGCGTAGGCATTTGTTTGACCTGGCCTTCTCCTCCCCATGGGCTTGATCCATTTGGCCTTTCTAATCACGTTTTTATCAAGGCAGTTGGTCTCTTTGATCTTGCGTAGGTGTTTCTCCTCGCTCGGGTCGAATATGACTGGGACCCTCGGTACTATTAGGTTGAAGGTTCTCTCCCTGATGTGAGACTCCGCGGAGAAACCGTTCGAGAATTCCTCCTTGTTGAGCAGTTCCCTGATCCAGCTGACCGCTTCCTTGCTGTTTAGCATGAGGAGCACCGCTTTTCCGCGTGTTTTGAGAGCTGTGATTACCTTGATGTCTTTTGGTTTGCTGGCGCATTTGAGTCCTGCTATGGTCTTGTTGGCTTTTTCTATTATGGCTGTTAGACTTTTTGATAGGATGTTGTCTTCATCTTTGTCATAGATGTCCATAAGTATTTGTCTTGCTTTACAGTCCATGTCACTCAGAACTTTAGGGTCGATGACATTTTTGTTTGACTGTGTTGGCTTAGATAGCAGCGCTGACCGGTATGAGTTCGTGTCGGAGGCAATTTTGTCTGTGGTGTCTGTCACCTTGTTGACCTTGCTGGCCAGGTCCTTGGTGTCAGTTTTCGCCTCCTCCACACTTGTCAATATCTTACTAGTACTGTCGAGGATCGCTTTGTTACCCTCATGCGCTTCAAGGATTTTCTTCTCAAGCGAGTTGTGCAGTTTCACAAGATCTCCCCAGACTGCCAAATGTATGGCACTCACTTTCACCTCCTCTCCATTGCTTATCACCCTGGGTGTCTCTTTCAACTCCGCTTCCTTAGTGATTTTAATCACCTTCGCCACATTCTGCTTGGTGAGGGTGTCTAGCTTGCCACTTTGTATGACAGCAGTCAGCATTTCTGCTATGCATCGAAAAACGCTTGGCTGCGACACGTCCGCATTGCTTGGTTGAGCAACTGATAGGTTGCTGGGAATGACGACATCTTTGCTGGGGTTGGTAACAGGTGTGGTCGGTTGTTCGACCATGGTTTTGGCAGCTAGTGCTGCTGTGGCTGCCTGTGTTTGGGGCGCTTTACTGCCTACTGAGCGCAGCATGGGAGAGCTTATTCCCGGTTTTGGCGGGATTCTAGACATGCCTGTGATTTACTGGCTGTCTATCTATGTGCTTTGAGAGGTTTAGAGTGCTTTTTATAGCAAGGTGTGTGTGTTTTTAAGACTATTTCCTACTACAAGCTACCACGTTCTTTGGTGAGAATTTTTAGCTGTGGAGGTGGTGGTTGCTGAAAAGGGAAGTCCATCAAGGCCAGTTTCAACAGCTGTAACGTTGATATCCAATGACGTTGTTTTTTAAGAAAAAAAGACAAGGAACAAGGATCTGTCACCAATTGAGTGTCACATGTCCCCTGTTCAATCCCCCATGCATTACAGTGTTGTACTGCACGTATCTTACTCCAAAATTCTAGACTGCTTGCCTCAGTGGCATTGCACAGCGGGGTCTGCGTGTCGCTGGCCTTGCAAATGAAACGACGTTCCTGTCAATGTTTAAGGGTGTGTTCGGGAAAGTTTTGACATCGTGAGATACCAGCCAAAAGAATTTTTCGTTGAAATATGATCTTGTGTGAAAAAATGCGCTGTTCGGGAACAGAAACGGCCGTGTGAAAATGTTTTTTGGGTCATGATAATGCCAGCCAACACAAGATTCTACTTCAACCCTCAATTTCCTTGAGATTGCGTGACTGTGACAGCATGTGTTACTTGCGTGTTACCTATGTGATGCACCAACAGAAGTGCATGTGAGTGATAAGTCTCACATGTGTCAATAATGTGAACAGTACACTGCGTGCAAATCAGACTATTCAGCTGAAAAATAGTTGTAGAAACCTTCAATAAAAAGTTAAATAGTTATAAGCATTTTCTTGTGCAGAAAACTTCAAAAGAAAAGTTTAAATAAATATTTTTAGCAAAAAGAATAGGTTACAAAAATCTGACAATTTGGGTGACAATTGTTGGATTTTCATAGCCTTTCTTTTTGCTAAAAATATTTATTTAAACCTTTCTTTTGAAGTTCTCTGCACAAGAAAATGCTTAGAATTATTTAACCTTTTATTAAAAATTTCTACAACTATTTTTCAGTTGAATAGTCTGCTTTGCACAGAGTGGTATCACAATCCATAGCAGTTGCATAATCAGCCTATCCCAGGCACTTTTGCGTGGCTCTGTGAAGATGCAACTTCCCTCAATATATATTGTGCAGGCTTCCTCCCCTCATGTGTGCATCCCCAGTCATGCAGTGTGACAGGCCACCCAAAAAGGAAATCATTTTTTGATTGTGAAAACAAAGTGTTTGGTGAATACAAAAAAATTCTAGGGCATGAAAACATTATCTCTATCTGCAACCCTGCAGATAGAGATCATGTGTGTGATACAATCTGCCTGTTTCAGTTGTCGAATGCACCCTAAGTCTCTTACACATGCGATTGCAACCCACATTGGTCGAAAAATGTTGGAATGTGTAATCACATGTTGATCACAATGCTCTACTTTGTGTACACATGACTTGAAACCCCTTTGCATTGTATGCACGCACTCCCCTTTCTCCCCTCAGTTCATATGTTTACTGTGACTGAGGGAATACTTTAGGTTTTAACAGGTTATGGGCTTCGTCTTTTAACACCTGAACTACCCTCTTGTTCACTGCTATCCTGAGCTCAATCCTAACTTGGCATCTGTCTCTGTCTCTGTGTCTTTGCTGCATCCAGCACTCCCCATTCCTGGGCTTCACCTCTGTCCCCAAGGATGTCGTCTGCCCCCTCCCAACCAGCTACCACAGCTGCCCCAATGGGCGGTACCCAACCAGCTACCACAACTGCCCCAATGAGTGGTACCAGCCAACCAGCTCCTAATATCGCTACCCCAACTGGCAGAGCCAGCCAACCTGGCCCCCAACTGACCCAAAGTAGCCAAATGAATCCCAATTTGTCTTTGCCGGCCTGGCCGGCCAATTTTCCCATAACTGAAAAATTCATGAATGACCCTGCCTGGCCGGTGAATCTTTGGCTCGACTTAGACAAGGCGAACTGGGACGAATGGAGTCACTGCATGCACAACATTGCCCAACAACAGGGCTTCCACTACTGGCTGGACACAACCTTTGCCCCTCCAGATATCAACACAGCAGCCGGGCGGCATTACACTTGGCAGCTTAATGATGATTCTCTACGTGGTTTCATCCTCAACACCATTGCATGATCTGAATGCAAAGTGATTGAACACTTGCAGACATCCAATGCTGTCTGGAATGCTCTTTGTGAACATCATAAAAAACGTGGGGTCTGGCACCAGATCTTGCTAGTAAAACAACTCCTCGAAATGCGATTCACCATGGGGACCCCGCTTAACAAGACCCTTGAGAAGATCGATGATGTTATCACGCGTGTCCCAAATATGGGTCCCCTTGATTGGCTGACATTCAAAACTTATGCGCTCATCAACGCCCTGGGAGGCAAATTTGAATACATGCAATCGCAAGTCCATGCAGCAGCAAATGATCCTGGTTTCTTGGCAAACATGGTCGTTGCACGGATCATGCAAGAGAGTGACCTCATCAAGTGTCGTGCAGAGGGAGGTGAGGGACCCAGCGCACTGATCTTGTATACGAATCGACATGAATGCTTGCCCCTCTTATGCACACATTGCAAGCGCACCGGCCACATGGCTAACTTCTGCATCTCATGTGGAGGAAAATTCGCTGGACACTCTCTCGAAGAGGCCCACATTGCTCAACACAATGTGCTAGCAAATAATAGGACGCAAAACAACCCACTGCCATCTGCAAATATCGCGATGAGCAAGATAAAAGACATATCAAGACCATCCTTACCTGCACCATCTACTGCAACGTCGACTACAACATTGACTACAACATCCAAAACTGTAATAATAAATGGGGTTGCCTACGGTCCCCTTCCTACCACCGACTCAGTGAACATCGCCCTGATGCCAATTATGGACCCAAACTTTCCGTTCTCTGCTTTTCATGCTGAGAGCCAAGGTCCATCCCACACGTCTATCGACTGGAACCAGTTCAGTCATCTGGTGAACACCACCTGCAACGACAGCTTCCTCTCCACATACTCAACTTCCCAACTACATGGACATATACCCAATGACTTGCCCTTCGTGCTCGATTCCGGGGCCTCTTGCCACATATCACCTGAGCGAAGCGATTTCAAATCATTGAGTCCCATCACACCACACCCCATCACTGGGTTTGGGGGATCGTATGTATATGCGTCCGGGGTTGGCACCATTGAGCTCTGTACTGAAGCTGGGAAGAAGATTACCCTCAACCGTGTCCTATTTGTCCCTAATTCAACTGTCCGTCTCATCTCTATTTTCTCACTCAACAACGACAGACCAAACACTTGTTACTTTGATGCTACATTGTGTTCTGTACTGGATTCCAGTGGAAAGATGCTGCTCAAAGGGCGTGCCTGGGTATAGCGCCGCCTTTACATTCTCGACTGCACACCTCAAGTCGTTACGCCCCGCACAAGCATAAACATTGCCCACAACACACCGTCCTCCGCTCTATATGCATCAAGGACACCAAACCTTAAAACATGGCATCGCCGATTAGGACACTGCTCTAATCGCACCATCATCGATATGGCATGTGGAGGCGTCGTCGAAGGTATGCCAATTGACCTTTCCTCTGCACCAGCAACCTGTGACCACTGCATCTTGGGGAAGCAGACAAGGTCACATGTGCCAAGGATGCATGAGGGGCGTCAGGCAACCAAACAGCTGGAGTGGGTCTTCATCAACTTATGTGGGCCGATGCCATGTGTCTCAAAATACGGCCACCTGTATTCAATGAATGTCATTGATGACTTTAGCAGTTACGTTTGGAGTCTGCCCCTGAAAAGTAAGAGTGAAGCCATTAATGTACTTCACACATGGCATCACACAGTGGAAAATCAAACTGGAGAGAAGTTAAAAGTCATTGTCACTGACAATGGCAAACTCGTATCTAAAACCACCACCGCCTGGTGCGCCCTCTATGGTATTGACCATCAACTCATGGTGCCCCACACATCAGCTCAAAATGGCCAAGCAGAACGACTACATCGAATGGTCCTTGGAAAGGCTCATGCAATGCGACTCTCTTGCAACTCCCCAGCATCACTTTGGGATGAGTTCTGTGCAACATCCGCATACCTTACCAATTTCACAGCTTCGTCATCCATAAATGGGAAGACTCCATACAAACTTTGGTTTGACCAGAAACCTTCCTTGTCACACCTTCGCGAAGTCGGGTGTAGGGCATTTGCCCTCATCCAAACCCACAATCCGAAGATCTTCCAACGATCAACGCTGTGCGTCCTCATTGGCTACGCACCAAATGCGAAGGCATACTGCCTGTAGGACACAACCACTGGACGGATATTCAATTCTTACCATGTCACGTTCATCAAGCACTTACAGTCTCAACCCACAGACCTTCTCCCAGGGACCACAATCAATCTGAATCCAGACGCACCTCCTAGTTGGGACTCAATGCCTGTCCTGAGCTTGGCACCCCCCTCCCGAGCTCTGGACCCGGATGATGATAACAATATCCCTGATCCAGTCCTTCCCTCATTTCCCCCGATTATAGCTGGCTGCATTCCCTCCCTGTCCCAACAACCATGTCTGACAATGTCTCAAAATCAAAATCGAACATTATCGCTTCCTTCAATGAATCATAGTACGATACCACAAATTACGATACAACCGAATAACAATAACACAACCAGTCCTACTATACCTACTATAACAAATAACACAAATAACACAACCAACCCTACGATACCTTCTATAACAATTACCCCACCACAAAATGAAGACAACCATACCAGTACCGTTACCCCTGCAATTCCACCCCCTTTACACCATTCTCCCCGTCTCCTGGTGCGTCAGACAAACGCCACAGACGAAATTCATTTTGCTTTCCTTTCAGAATTCTTGCCACTTCATGACACTCACAATTTATTCCCACTTCATTTCACCCATTCTAATTTTGCCTCCATGGAAATTTTCCTTTCTTCTCTTTCTGATGGCTCTGTGGAGCCTATTTTTGACACCGGCAATGATCCAAGTTGGTCATCGGCTATATGTTCCCCAGAACGCGAATACTGGATCGCTGGAGTGTGCAAAGAGCTCCGCAACCTTGCAGACTTGCAGGTATTCGTTCTCATCCCTCATTCTGACATCCCATGTGGCAGGTGACCACTGAAAGGCAAACTTGTATGCAAATGCAAATGGGATGACGCAGGCCATGTGGTGCACTACAAAGTACGCTACATCACAAAAGGGTACACCCAGCAGTATGGTGTGGACTACAACAAAACGACCGCACCTACAGCTTGACTTGAATCCTTCCGCACTATCCTACACTTCGCTGCGATGCAAGGCTGGGACATTCAACAAATAGATATCAAAACTGCCTTCTTACATGGCGTACTACCTGAAGATGAGACAGCTTACCTTGAACAACCGAAAGGGTTTGAAGAGCCTGGTAAGGAAGGATGGGTAATGAGGTTGATGAAGAGCATATATAGGATGAAACAAGCAGGGTGCATATGTGTTAAGGTCCAAAGAACCTTAAGGCGTGACGTGCGCAAAAGATACAAGTGGTGGCAAAGCATAGTCGCAAGGGGCTGCTAACCCTTAGCACAATGTAGGGGGTAAAAGGATGAAGTGGAACTTAATCCAAGGTCTGGGAGATGAGCAAGAGGAAAGGAGAGTCTCAAAGGGGACTTTGAGACGACTCAGGAAATGAAAGAAAAGACTTAAGAGTCTCACAGTGGAAGCAACAAGATTTGGATATTAAACCAAGTCAGGCTTAAGGCCCAACTCTAGAAATAAGACCGGCTTATATACATGAGGGCAGCTACCATGACTAAGGAATAATACTACTAGTACCTGTACTAGTAATGACGGAAACCAAGTACAGTAGTTAGTAGGAATGACGAATAACTAGGAGAGGGATCCTAGTTATGAGCTGGCAAGCTAAAGATAGCAAAAACAAGTACAATGATCCTAGAAATGAGCTGGCGCTCCTAAGATGACAAGAAGATGGTCAAGTAAGCAAGAAAGGAGTTAGGTGATATGTCAAGTAAGCAGTCACATGATGGGAAAAGGTTGGTAAGCATAGAAAAAAGAAAATTAGCCTGTAGAACGTAACATGACGCTCCTCCTATGGTGGTCGTTACCACACAACCCTAAGCCTCCCACTGATAGAGCTTGTCGTCATAGTCAGCACAAGCCAACTCCAACTCATGACACAGGGTGGGAGATGACATAGCAGCGCACCTATCTCCAAAGTTGGGGTGGAGAGCGGGGACGGCGCAAAACTCAGCGTCGCACTGTTTGTGGGGAATGGGGCAATCGCTATGTGCATGCTGGGTGCTAAGACACCAGCGGCATGTCTTCCAGAGAGGGCACTCCTCCTTGACATGATTGGGGTGCGACTCATTGCATTTGAGGCAATAGGGGAACTTGGGTTTGCCTCCTCGATGCCACTTGCCTAAGACGGCGCGGCATTCGAGACTGTCTTCTCCTTCCTTGACATTGGGTGGCCCTTGCGTGGCGAAGATGCGGGGAATATGGATGGCGTTAGTGGAGGGAGGGCGAATGCGGTTGAGATGGGGAATGAGTTGGGTGCAAACGGCTGCATAAGTGAGGTGGCGTTCCACCACGCTGAGCTTGCTTTGAGCATTCTCCTCTCTTCTATCGAGCTTGACTTGTTGGTGCTTTACTGCCTTGAGTTCACTCTGATGTGCCCGATACCTGTATACATCAGCGACAACACCAGGGTCCTTGAGATCTATGATGGTGTTGTCGATGAGGAGTCGAGACGTGGAGGAAGGATGGAAGATGTTGAGGTCATAATCCTTGACCCCAGGACGATTGAAGTTGGGGGAAGGGTGTGCGCGTGCGTGAAGGGGAATGGAGTATTCGGGGTCTCCCTGCTTATGAACTCCTACGATGTGAGTATCGACTCCAACTTGTCTGAAGGTGACGTATTGCGCTATTTCATCTTGCCCGTACTCATTAAGGAAGACAAGGGGGTACTGCTGCATATCACCGTGGTCATACTCACTCCATCCAACTCCTGGATGGTTCGGGTCGTCAAGTTGTTCAGTGAGTTGGGGAACATTTGAAATGGGACTAGGAGTGGAGGAGAGGGAAATGGTAGGGTTATACGTAGCGAATCAAACTGGTTCGTTGCTTTGAACATCTTCGTCTGACATATAGCCTTCGATTTTGTCAAGGATTTGAGGGATGAGGAAAAGATGTTCGACGGCAGTGTAGTCACAAAAGGTGGTGGTGAAGATCTGGTTGTCAAGCTCAGTGTTCCCTAAGATGTTAATTGCTGGGAGGAGATCCTCCATCCAAGCTGAAAGAGCCCCAGTTATACGTTCCTGAGCCTCCATGTACTTCAACAAGGCCCTGCATTGCTTTCTCACATGGCGAACCATTGCTAAAGAGGGGATCTGCCCCGCTAGTGTGAGTATTTTGTTGTCGGGGATTGTGTTGATGACTACGTTTGAGTGGATGCTGGATGGCTGGGGTGATAGAGGGTAACGGTGCTGGCATTGGAGTAATGGGGTTGGGGGTAGGGTCAACAGGGGGGAGGGGGATGGTGCTCGAGCCATATTGTCCTTGCTCTGATGGGAGATATGTGGTGGGATTGGGATAGGGGATGGTGAAATGCGGCCAAGTGTGGGGGTGGGGAAGGATGGTGGTTGACCTTGTGATGCGCCCAGGAAGCTGCTCAAAGCTATCCTCAGATTGGAGTAAGTATTGGTCACTGTAGCAGCGACCCCTAGTCCAGCAATGGTAGGTAGCTCCGGCAACTGGGACGATCGTGGAGAAAAGGGTAATGTCCCCATTGCCATAGATGGACTGCTGTGTGTGGACTGTGGTGCCTCCTGGTCTGACATAGACATAGCTAAGGTGTGCTGGCTGAGTGAAGTCAATGGACATTCAGCGGTGGTAGGGACAATAGTGCTCCTTACAAAAACAGAAGTGTTCAAGGGCGTGAGTGTGAGTGGGGTGGACTGTTCTGTACAGTGACGAAGTCTTCTGGGCAGCTGGGGTGAAGACGTGGAATTTATGGCTGGGCCAGATGGTGAGATCTCTGAAGAGGTGTCAGAATGAATTGAAAGGGGGGTCGATGGTGAAGGTGTAGAATGCCTGGTTGGACATGCTGGGGATGACTTGTCAAGGGAGAGGGTTCTTATACTGCTCGAGGTATTTTGAAAGTCTGATAGTAACTCTGGAGCATGGAGATCCTTGGCATTAACCCATGAATCATGAGCTGGCGAATAGTCCTTCCAGCGCACAAGGTATTGCTTCTTCTTCCAACGGCCAAAAGACCTCTCTTTGAGAATCTTCTGGATTTCCCATTCTGGTTTGCTGTCTAGTATCTCCAGTGGAGGTTCCAGAAAGTTCGGTCCATGTTGGTCAGTTTCTTTGTAAGGTGTGAGAAGGGAAGCGTGAAAGACATCATGGATTTTCCAGGTGGAAGGGAGTTCAAGTTTGTAAGCGACTTTTGATATCTGGGAGACTACCTTAAAAGGTCCGTATCTCCTTGGGGAAAGCTTGGGCATAATATTGCTGGGTAATTTTAGATTTGTTCCTTCTAGCCAGACCTTTGATCCTGTGGGGAATGGTGTGAACCGCAGACGTTCTTTGATCCAGGATTCTTGTGCTTTACGTTGGGCCTCTTGGGTGGCTTTCCTGGCTTCTTCAATGGATGAGAGTCATTCTTTCAGGGATGGGATGGTGGTCTTTCTGGTTGGTTGGTGTACTTGGGGGGTGTATCCGATAAGTAAGTCATACAGTGTTTTCTTAGTTGTTGCGGATGGCCATGAGTTCTTGGTATATTGAGTGAGTGGGAGCCATGCATGCCAATTGTTCTGTTGTGTTCCGCAGAATACTTGGAGGTATTGTTCTAAGGTTTGATTGGTTCTTTCACTTGCTCCATCGGTTTGAGGGTGATATGCCATGCTGATGTTCTGATGGATGTTGAGAATTTGACAGAGTTCTGTTGAGAATTTCAAGACGAAGCAGACGTCACAGTCCGAGATGATCTTATGGGGAATGCTGTAGTGGGGAATGACATGATTGAGGTAGAGTAATGCGACTCCTTCTGAGTCAATAGTCTTGTGACAGGGGATAAAGATGGATGCTTTGGAGCAGTCGGTGTCCATGATTGTGAGAATGGTGTTGAAACCACCTGACTGTGGGAGTTTAGTGATGAAATCCATTGCAACGGTTTCAAAAGGTCGTGCGTTGTCTGCAGGGGTGATGGGGAACATGGGTGGATGGGTAGGATGAGTGTTGACTTTGGTCATTTGGCAAGTAGCACATCCCTTGATGTATTCAGTGACAAAGAATTTCATGTTGGGCCACCAGTAGTAGGGTGCGTTTAATTGGAGGGTTTTGGTGATCCCGGGATGCCCAGCGGTCACATGGTCATGAAAAAGGGAAATTACTCCCCTTCTAAGGCTGTTGTCTGCCACGACAACCAGGGCGGTCCCGTGATACCAGTGAGTGCCATTGAGTAGGGATAGATTATGTAATGGTGCCCATTGCTTGAGTTTTGGTTGATTGGGGTATTGTGCTAGTTTGACCTTGCTATCCAGTTTATCGCCAATGCTATCCATATCGAATACGTGAATTGTGGTGTGGTTTTCACAGAAATATTTGTCAGGCCAGACAGTGACGTCTTCATTGGCAGGGTTTATTCCTTCATAGTCGGGTCGTCTGGATAGGGTGTCTGCACGATTTGTTGCTCCAGGTTTATATTCCAGAATTATATTGTATTGTTCCCTTTCTGGTAGATAACCGGCGACCTGTGGACCAATCTTTCTGGGGTCCCTGTGGTATCGGAGGTTGTTGTGGTCCGTGAATACCAAAACTGGGGTTGCTGTTCCTTTGAGTAGGTGGGACCAGCATCATAGACCACACATAATGCCTAGAAATTCACGATCATATATGGGATAGTTTTGTTTGGTTGTGGTGAATTTCTGGGAATGGAATCCTACTGGTCTTTGTGGGCCTAATTTCTCTGTACCGTCAGCATGTTTGGTTGGGGGGTCGCATTGATAGAGTATTGCTCCTGTGCCAATTTGTGATGCATCCGTTTCAAGTTTGAATTGGCAACTTCGGTCTGGTTTGACAAGTACTGGGGTGTTGGTGATGAGGGTGATAAGTTTCTCTTGTGCATCTTTCTGTTCTTGACCCCATTCAAATGGTACAGTTTTCCCAGTGAGTTTGGTGAGTGGTGTGGCGATAATGGAAAAATTTGCACAAAACATGCAATGATAGCCGGCGACTCCTAGGAATCCTCAGACTTGGCGTTGGTCTTTGAGTTCCCTTGGGTAATCCCTGAGACCTGCGACTTTAGCTGGATCAATAGTAGCTCCGTCTTTAGATATCCTGATGCCCAAGAAGTCCATTTGAGGTTGCATAAAGACTGACTTTGATAGTTTGAGGTGAAGTCCATGGCATGCAAGGAGGTTGAATAGGTAGTGAATGATTTCGATGTGGAGTGCTATATCTTTGAGTAATGTGCCAAGACCACAGTCGTCCATGTAATTTTGTATCATACGTTGAATATCATGGATACCTTTTTGCTTGAAGTGCTTGTATAATTCTTCCAGTATGCTGTTCATGAAGCGTTGAAAACTGGCAGGGGAGTTTGACATGCCAAAGAACATAACTTTTGGTTCGAAGAGACCTTGGCGTGTCTTGAATGCGGCTTTCCATTGGTCACCTTCTCAGATGTGGATATTGTTGTAGCCCCAACGAATGTCAAATTTACTAAATAATTCCATTCCTTGCAGGTTTTCAATACACTGCTTGAGATTTGGGAGTGGGGTGATATCCTTTCGAGTGACATTGTTGAGAGGGCGGTAGTCAATAATATATCGTTTCTCTTTTGAGTCTTTCTTTGGGACCATGAATGTGGAAAATCCATATGGGGAGTCTGAGGGTGCGATATATCCTTTGGCCAGGTTTTCATCCAAGAATTTGTCTTCCACTTCTTGTTCGTCCTGTGATAATGGGTAGACTTTACAATTGAAGCAGGTAGGGGCAGTGTCTAGGAGTACAATTTTGTGGTCTCCCTCACCCCGAGTTGGTGGGAATTTGTTTGCCTCTTCATCTGAAAATAGTGCCGTATGACGTTTGAATTCTTCAGGGAGTTTTACTTCCTCCTTCCCATGTTCCGATGCGTACTTATGGGCCATTTCTACTGCTGTATGGGTGCGGTTGACCTCCACTGGGCCTCCCCTCATTTCTGAAGGGGTTACTCCCATCCATGGAGTGCACCTAGTCTGTTGTGCTTCTAGTATGAGATCTTCATTTGCTGGTACTTTGTTTTTGATCCATGTTTTGGCGTGTTGAAGGGTTCCAAGGAGTAGGGTTTCCATGTGGATTGCAGGTCCTCTTAGCATGCCGTTAGCCCAGTCAATATCTGGTTGAAATTCCCTGAACCATGGGTATCCCAAGATGAACCTATCATGTCCAAGATTGGTGACAAAGAAGCATTGTTGTGTTTTCTTGTTTCCTTTGGTGACTAGTAGATCACAAGCATGAGTTATAATACCATGTCAATTAAGGGTTCCATCGACGTTGTAAACAGGTTGATTATAGGGGAGTTTCTTGGTTCCTAGGCGTAAGCGAGCAACAGTGGTGTGGTCGATAAAATTCTCAGTAGCTCCAGTGTCTAGTAATGCGATTTCTTCTGCCTTCCCTTGATAGTGTGATAACAAAATTTTAACTTGTATTGAATTTGATTTGTTTACAAACACACTATCAAGTCGGAATGCCCTAACTATGGCAGCTAGTTTTGGGCTTCGGTAAAATCCTTTGGCATAAGGGATTTGACAATGCTCAGCTTGGTATCTTCATCAAGCGAGCCCATGTTGTCTTTCAAGAAATTGGAAATATCTCCAGGGGTCATGTCTGGTGCGACGGGTGCAACGCGATTGGTGGTGGGTTCACTTTTTCCAGGATAATTAGTGGACCTGTTATTGCCAGGACTGTTATTGGTTCCACTTTTATAATTGCGACGGTCTGCTTGTTTCTTTCGGCAGTCCTTGGCATGGTGTCCTCAGATTTCGCAATAGAAGCATTGGTTTCCTGCCATTAATTCATTTTTCTTTGCTTCGGAATGTTGTATGCCCCTGCCAGTCTTTGCAGCGTCGACATCCATATGGTATCCTCCTTGAGAGGTGGTGCGGCGTCCTGGTCCACTGGTATGTCCTCTGCAATGGTTTCCTCCACAGTTTGGATTGATTCTGAATGCTCTGTACATTGCCTGTCATTGTGGGTCGATTGGTTTAGTATACTGCATCCCGGTTTTCCATTTGAGATGCTGTTTTCTAGTTTCTTTTTCCCATTTCTTGAAAGTCCAGCCAGGGTCAGCACTAATGTCGTATTCAGGGAGTTGGATAACTGATTTGGCGAGTGGTCCTGCTAGGGCATTTTTCAGGAGTTCGATGGTGCCACGATCATCAAGTGTTACATTAGTGTCTCTGGCTAGCCTTTTGAAGTCAGCAAAGAATTCATCTAGGCTTTCTTTCTGGCGAAGTTTGCATAATGCCTGGTATGCTTCTTCTCTGAGGTTTGTATTGGTGTACGCTTGTTTGAAGTTTTCTATGAAGTTGTCCCAGAGTGTTTTGTCTGTTTCTTGGGCTCCATCATCTATTTCTTCGATGAGTTTGCCAAGCTGCTCCTCCTTCCAAGAGTCTACTTGTGGTCCGCTTATGTAGGAAAGGAGGGCAGTGATGTGTGAGTAGGCTTTCCTCATAGTGTCATTATGTTTGTTGGTCAACCTCCAGAGGTAAAAGGCGGTTAGGAAGTTTCTGCTTTTGGATCTGTCTCCATCAAAGATAGGTGGAGGATTTCCTTTGAGTGCGCCATTGGTGTTATGGTTGATGATGTTAATATTGGGTTGCAGTTGACTTTCTGGTCCCACAATAGTGGTGTCGATTTGTTCTGCCATTGTGGTTTGAATGGATAACTGGGGTTGAACAGTGCCTGCTAGGGTGGTGTTAAGGGGAATAGGGATTCCTTGGTGAACTGCTGCTTCAATTTGGGGAAGGATAGGTGCTTGTTCTGTGAATGGGTGACTTCCTTGGAGGGTTGTGATGTGATGGACTCCTCCTGCAAGGATTTCTTCTTCTGGTTGCTCGATGGTGGTATGAAGTGTTGGGCTAAAGTGTTCTGGGCTGATATAATGTGGGTGCTGAGGGTCTGTTACTTTCCAAGTGCCAAGCTTTGAGGTATGAAGTATTCCTCCTTGGTTTGTGATCCACTGGTTGTTTTTCCAGAGGAGTCCTACCCAGTAATCTTCATCTTCTACTTTGACGAATTCAACAGCTGCGTGTTTCTTCTTTGGGAGGTTGACGTAATATCCGGTATCTTTGTGTCCAGTTCCATGATATTCAAAGTATGCTTCACTTTTGACATGTTCTGGGAGATTGTCTTGTTGTCTCCTGTGAACTCTCTTGTCTTGATCGAGAGTTCCGATGAGTACTACTGCTGCCAGGGTTGTGCTGGTATTTGTCCTGTGTTTCAAGGACGTCTGAAGAAAGCCTGACTTGTGTTAAGGTCCAAAGAACCTTAAGGCGCGACATGCACAAAAGATACAAGTGGTGGCAAAGTGTAGTTGCAAGGGGCTGCTAACCCTTAGCACAATATAGGGGGTAAAAGGATGAAGTGGAACTTAATCCAAGGTCTGGGAGATGAGCAAGAGGAAAGGAGAGTCTCAAAGGGGACTTTGAGACGACTCAGGAAATGAAAGAAAAGACTTAAGAGTCTCACAGTGGAAGCAACAAGATTTGGATATTAAACCAAGTCAGGCTTAAGGCCCAACTCTAGAAATAAGACCGGCTTATATACATGAGGGCAGCTACCATGACTAAGGAATAATACTACTAGTACCTGTACTAGTAATGACGGAAACCAAGTACAGTAGTTAGTAGGAATGACGAATAACTAGGAGAGGGATCCTAGTTATGAGCTGGCAAGCTAAAGATAGCGAAAACAAGTACAATGATCCTAGAAATGAGCTGGCGCTCCTAAGATGACAAGAAGATGGTCAAGTAAGCAAGAAAGGAGTCAGGTGATATGTCAAGTAAGCAGTCACGTGATGGGAAAAGGTTGGTAAGCATAGAAAAAAGAAAATTAGCCCATAGAATGTAACAATATGGAACCAAACCTTCAACAACACAGTCACCAAATGGGGCTTCAAGCGCATTCCCAGCGATTGGTGCGTGTACCAATGTGACACAGAGATGGGAACCATCATCTTTGCAGTACATGTCAATGACATTTTCAGCATTGCAAATCCACCTGAAGAGAACGCCCGCTTCAAGGAGGAACTGCATTCTAAATGGGAGATCACTGACTTGGGACCCACAAAATTCGCTTTGGGAATTGCCATCGAATGCGACCATGAAAAGCACACTATTAGCCTTTCCCAAACTGCCTTCATCAACCACTTGATTGACCAGTTCAACCTATCGGATGCCCACCCCACCAATATGCCTATGGTCCAAGGTCTGCAGATCCAACACCCCAACAAATCCTTACCTCTTGCACCTGACCTGGCTACCTGGATCGATGCGACTCCCTACCAAGAACTTGTTGGAAGTCTGAACTACATTGCTGTGGCTACCCAACCCAACATCTCCTTCGCTGTGGGTCGACTCGCTTCTGTCCTCAACTGCTACCATCCAGAACACTGGTCTGCTGTGCTATGCATACTGCATTACCTGAAGGGAACCTGCACCCTGCGCCTCATTCTTGGAGGCCTGATGAGTAATGCCCTGGCTGGCTTCTCAGACTTGGACTATGCGAATTGCCCAGACACCAGCTGTTCTGTTGCTGGGTACTGCTTCAACTTAGGCTCCGGTGCTATATCTTGGCGTTCAAAGTAGGGCTGAGAACCGTACTGTATACGGCATACGGCCGTATACTTTACGGTACCAATACGGTTACGGGTACCCGTAAACCGTAACCATACAGTCATCTCAAATTTTTGAGATGGTACGGTATGGGTGTATATACGGCCGTATTATGGCATGATACGGGATTATACGGGTGTGATTTCAAAATACATGTAACTACAGAACCAAAAACTAGTCTATGTTGATTGCATTAACCCCGCGTGTCCGACGAATGTGATGTTTTAGGACCATAAGTGTCCGGA
>Ga0307510_10000825_pt1 | contig 32314 bp, 27 predicted proteins | sample 12_EM_MG_FD_207224 | JGI IMG/M metagenome (GOLD analysis project Ga0307510, IMG submission 207224) | Populus trichocarpa ectomycorrhiza microbial communities from riparian zone in the Pacific Northwest, United States - 12_EM | ecosystem: Host-associated > Plants > Roots > Unclassified | place... | reverse complement strand
CTGGTCGCGGGTGAGGCCTTTGTTGCTGAGGGTAGGGCGGGATTTGCAGAGCAGGGAGGGCAGGTATTGGCATTGGAAGCTGGCCGCAAGGGACTGGCCGAGAAGGTCGAGGGCGGAAGGAGGTGAGTCGTGGACCCGGGTCTCGTCATGGCGGAGGGCTCTTATAATAATGGTACCGGGGGAAAGCGGGATATTGTGAAATACTTCGAGTGTGCAGTCGATCCAGGCATTGAGGTCGGGCCGGATGCTGCGTTTGAATTTTAACAGGCTTCGGGAGAGGGTGTCGGCACCGGCTGACAGCGGCAAGTAGTGACAGAGGTAATAGTACGTGTATAAAGAGTTATTATATGTGATGGATGTTTTCTGCAGGCCCATGATCTTCCCCGTTGTGATGGGGGATAAAAGTACAAAACCCTATCCAAAGGAAAACGCCAACAGGTATCCACCAAAAGGAGGAGAGAACGAGGAAGAAGAAAAAGAAGCCGGAAAGGAAAGACAGGATTAAACCTTTTAGAGAATACATGCGAGATTATTTTTGGGTCTAACTTGCATACGTAGCTGGTTGGTATAATAGATTTGCGGAAAGGGAAATAATTAAGAAAATTAACTTGTTAGTCATAATAGGAATCTACTAAAATTTAGAGAATGCAAAATCAGGGACTGATAGATTGGGAGAAGCGATTTGTAAGCTGGCTGGAATTGAACGGGGATCATTCGGATGGCTCTCATGACCTGGGGCATTTCCAGAGGGTGTGGAAGGCGGCCAGGTATATCAACCAGGAGGAGGGGGAGACCGCCGACCCATTGATCTTGCTGGCAGCCGCCTATTTTCATGATCTGGTATCGCTGCCCAAGAATCATCCCGGGCGGGCTGATTCTTCCCGACTGAGTGCTGAGAAGACGGTGTTGTTGCTGGAAAGGGATTTCCCCGATTTTCCGCGTGAAAAGGTAGAAGGCGTGAGGCATGCCATTCATGCGCATAGTTTTTCGGCCGGGATCGAACCATTAACGGCCGAAGCCAGAATTCTTCAGGATGCTGACCGAATGGAGGCTGTAGGCGCCATCGGGCTTGCGAGGGTGTTCTATACGGCGGGGCAGCTGGGTCAGCGGTTATTCGACAACGATGATCCGATGGCGGAGGGGCGGGAGCCGGATGACAAAAAATATTCGCTGGATCATTTCCAGGTGAAGCTGCTGAAGTTGCCCGCTTTGATGAATACAGTAGCCGGGCGACAGCTGGCGGAAGCGAATGCGGCCTATTTGCGGGAGTTTTTGAAGAAGATAAAGAAAGAGATTGAAGGAGCATATTAATTATTATTTTGGTGTATGCGATCAGATAACAGTATAGTGCTATGGCCGAACGGGGAGGAGAACAATTTTTTGCCGCATATCTCACTGGATTGCGCGGTCTTCGGCTGGCATGACAATGAGCTGAAGATATTATTGCTAAAGATGAAGGGGTTGGAGAGGCTGGCTTTGCCGGGAGGGTTTGTATCAAAGGAGGAGACGCTGGAAGAGGCGGCTATACGGACGCTGAAAGAGAGGACGGGTCTGGAGAATATATTTCTTCAGCAATTCCATGTCTTTAGTGATCCGGAGCGTAGTGAGCCAAAGAACCGTGCACAGGATCTGATAAAGGTGGGTGTGGACCCGGTCAAGGCGTCCTGGTTTGCACAGCGGTTTATCAGTGTTGGATTTTATTCGCTGGTAGATTTTTCCCGGGTTGATCCGCGGCCCGACCTGTTCTCCGAGAGTTGTGGCTGGTATAACCTGGAAGACAGGGGGCCATTGACGCTGGATCACGATCATATTCTTCAGACTGCGCTGGTTGCATTACGGACACATTTGAATTATCAGCCGATAGGGTATAATCTTTTGCCTAAAAAGTTCACATTGCCTGAGCTGCAGAAGCTGTATGAGACCATACTGGACCAGAAGCTGGACAGGAGGAATTTTCAGCGGAAGGTGTTTTCTTACGGTATCCTGCGCAACCTGGACGAAAAGCGGACGGGGGTGGCTCATAAGGCGCCATATCTTTACAGTTTTGATCTGCGGCAATATCAAAAGGCGCTGAAGCTGGGGTTACAGGGGGGCTGGTGAGGACGCCGGCGCGGATGATGATAATCAATGTTTTGTGAATCACTAAAAAAATAACTCGGGCGCCAGTCAACTTCAGGAGCATTTCCTTCGTATCCAATAGGAGGAGGCGGGAAATAATTGTATCTTACTGTCTCTCCCCTAAATTTTTTATCCGGAAAAACCGCAGAAACGCCGCGCCACTGGCGGTCGGGCCTAAACTAATTCGTTTTCCTTTTATTGATTGTCTGATGAAGTATTTTCTACCTGTTGTTTGGCTGTTTGTTGTCCAGTACAGTTTTGCGCAGTCACAGACCTGTCCGCTGAACAATAATTTTTCATTTGGGAATCTTACTCACTGGCAGGCCGTAATGGGGAATAATATTGGGGGGAATCCTGCTATAGACACGCTGGCTTATGATTCTTTGACGGCAAGTCCTTCGGGGACCCTGGGGACCACCGTTATATATGAGTATAATTTGCCCAGTGTCCCTGGCATCCAGATCCTTTCTACCTCAAGCACTGATGCTTATGGCAAATTTCCGACTATCCCGACGATCAACGGATATAAATACACCAATTCTATTTTATTGGGTTCGACCTCTATTACCCGGAACAATGGCGCCGGGGTCGGTGGCGGCTATACGCGTCGGGTAAGCATGCGGATCAACGTGCCGTCCGGACCTGCCGACGAACCGTATACTATGACCTATGCGTATGCGATGATCCTGGAGAATGGTACGCATAACTCTGCGCAGCAACCGTTGTTTTCTGCTACGCTGACGACGCATGATAGTGTGATCAAGTGCGCCTCGCCACAATATTTCCTTCCCACCCTAAACAATGCGGATAGCCGGGGCAGCGGCGCCATCCTGGATTCTGCACTCGCGAAGAGCGAGGGTTTTTATTTAAGTGATCTGAACTCTCCGAATGCCAATCCAAATGGTCAGGGTGGGGAGCATCTGAGAGATGTGTGGGCTAAGAACTGGACAGAAGTGACCTTTGATCTTGCACCCTGGCGTGGTCAGCAGGTAGTGCTGACCTTTGAAACGGACAACTGTGTACCGGGCGGACATTTTGCCTACTCCTATGTTGCGCTGCGTAATACCTGTGCGGGGCTTGAGATCAGCGGGCCGCAGGTAGCCTGTATCGGTAGTACGCTGACCTATTCGGTACCGGGGTTGACGGGTGCGACCTATCAATGGTCTGTGCCGGGTGACTGGTCGATCGTATCGGGTACTGATACCAGTGTATTAAAAGTAAAAATTGGCAATGATGTTGGTACGGTCGCTGTACATGAGACGAACAGCTGTGCCGATCTGAAGTCCAGTATGGCTGTAACCACATCGCCGCCTACTATAGCGGGCACTGTCAGTGGCGGAGTGGAAGTCTGTACCGGAACGAATTCAGGCGTGCTGACGCTGAGTGGCAATCTGGGGTCTGTCCTGAACTGGCTGTCTTCGACGGACGGGGTCAACTATACGGTAGTGAATGCCCAGACGCTTCAATATACGGCTCAGAACCTGACGAGCACTACCGTTTTCAAGGCGTTGGTGCAAAATGGGGAATCCTGTGACATCGATACCAGTGGAGGGACGACGATGCTGGTAGATCCTTTGACAGTTGGCGGCAAGCTGACGCCACCCTCTATGGAATTTTGCCTGGGGCAGACTAAGGATGCGTTGCTTACATTGACGGACGAGGTTGGAAAACCTGTCAACTGGCAGTCATCCACGGATGCGATAAACTGGATCGATTTTGCGCCGGCTTACACAGACAGCATTTATTCATTGGTGGGGCTTACCGGGCCTACGCGGTATCGTGTCCTGGTCCAGAGCGGGGTATGTCCTACTGCGTACAGTGATATTTCTAATATTGACTTTGTGAACGTAGCTTTTCCACAGGCGACCTATTCACCTGCGGATACGCTCATCTGTTATAATACTTCGGCTACGCTGAACACCAATATTACTATCGGCTCCAATTATGCATGGTCTTCTACCGACAACCTGCTGAATGCGGGGAATGGGGTGGTTAGCACGCTTCCGTATTCGATGGAGGTGACGGCTACTCCGCCGGCGACGACGCAATATGTCCTGAGTATCGAGAATGCGGGTTGTCCCAATCTGCTGAAGGATACTTTCCTGGTGCAGGTGCTTCCGCCTATCCTGGTCGATGCGGGGAATGATACGGCCGTCGTAATCAACCAGCCTTTGCAGCTGCATGCCAGCTCCAATGACACGACCACGCCGGGGGGGGATGCTTTTCTCTGGCAGCCGGCGATCGGGCTGAATGATCCTACTATTGCCGATCCGATCGGTATTTATTCCAATGAGACGGATACCGTCACCTATCTGGTAAGAGCGACTTCGCGTTATGGCTGTACCGGGTATGCGAAGGTGCTGGTGCGGGTTTTTAAGACGGACCCGGATATATTTGTGCCCAATGCGTTTTCTCCGGGGGGACCTACCAATAATATTTTCCGGCCTATTGCGCCGGGGATCGCTTCGCTGCAGTACTTTATGGTATATAATCGCTGGGGACAGCTGATGTACAGGACCTCACAGCTGGGTCAGGGTTGGGATGGCCAGATCAATGGCCGGCAGGCCCAGGGTGGTGGGTATGTATGGGTGGTGCAGGGGACGACATATACGGGTAAGGTCATTTATCACAGGGGCACGATGGTGCTGGTGAGGTAGTTTTCCGGCAAAATGCCTATCTTTTGTGGAAATGACTATCTGCATGAGAGCTCTTCTTCTTCCCTTTTGTTTCTTGTTGTTGTTGCGGCCGGTGTTGGTGCCGGCTCAGACTATGGCTCCTGATATGAGCGCTGCATTCCCCGTGATCGACGGGTTGTTCAGAGACTATGCTGTAAAGAATCATTATCCAGGTTTTGTATATGGCATTGTAGCCGGCGGGAAGCTGGTGTTCACCGGTAGTGTCGGATATGCGAATACCGGGAAGAAGGTGCCGGCTACGACCTTGTCGGATTTTCGTATCGCTTCCATGACAAAGAGTTTCGTTTCGGTTGCCATTTTGCAGCTGCGGGATGCAGGGAAGCTGAGGCTGGATGATCCGGCTTCTATGTATATACCGGAATTGAAGGGACAGGAGGGGCCTGCTTCGGATGCGCCGGTGATCACGATCCGTCACTTGCTGACTCATTCGGCGGGTTTCCCGGAGGATAATCCGTGGGGCGATCGTCAGCTGGCTGTAACGGATGCGGACCTGCTTGCGATGGTTCGTCGTGGGATCAGCTTTTCCAACAGTCCTGGAATTTCCTACGAATACAGCAACCTGGGGTTTACGTTGCTGGGTTATATTGTTCAGAAGGTGTCGGGGCAAACGTATGAGGCCTATATCACAGAACATATTTTACAGCCGCTGGGGATGACGCATACGTATTGGGAATATACAAAAGTGCCGGAGACTTTGCTGGCGCATGGTTATCGCTGGCTGAACGGCGGTTGGGTCGAACAGCCGATGTTACATGATGGAGCATATGGAGCGATGGGAGGAATGATCACCACGATAGAGGACTTTGCCAAATACGTAAGCTTTCAGCTGGCTGCCTGGCCTTCCCGGAGTGGCGCAGAAGAGGGGCCGCTGAAGCGGAGCTCCTGCCGGGAGATGCAGCAGCCCTGGACGTTCAATAACCTCAGGGCGCAGGCTAGTTATTATGCCGGTGGTCCGGCTTGTGCGCAGAGCAGTGCTTATTGTTATGGTTTGCGCTGGAGCAAGGATTGCAAGGATCATACGATGGTGGGGCATACGGGTGGGCTGCCGGGTTTTGGCAGTAATTGGATGATGCTGACTGATTATGGAATAGGGGTTATCAGCTTTAGCAATCTTACTTATGCGAATGCTGCTGCGATCAATGTGCAGGTGTTGGATACCTTGATCACGCTGGCGCATTTGAAGCCGAGGAGTTTGGCTGCTACGTCCATACTTCAGCAGCGGAAGACCGAGCTGATCGCGTTGTTACCGGGTTGGGACAAGGCTGCGGCATCGGGGATCTTTGCGGTGAATTTTTTCCTGGATTATTTTCCCGACTCGTTGAAGAAGGAGGCGGAGGCGGTCTATGAGAAGGCGGGGACGATCGTGCGGGTAGGGGAGATGCGGGCGGATAATAATTTGCGGGGTAGTTTTATTATGGAGGGAGAGAAGGGGAATATAGAGGTGAGGTTTACGTTGACGCCGGAGACTCCCGCGTTGATACAGGAATATCATATACGGTTTGTGGAGCGGTAATAGTTATGCCGGCGACCGAGCCGGCATAACTGAGCAAAATATGGCAGCAATCGTTAGTAATATAGATTAGCGGCTGGCTATGTCTTTGGCCATTACGCTTGTTCTCATCCAATTTGTGGAAGGAGTAGCGCTGAGCTTGATCTTTTGATCTGCGCTTTCTAACGTGATGTAATAGGCTACTTTCCCATTGGTCACCTGTTTGTGAAGGTCGGTGATCCAGTAATTGCTGTAATTCTTTTTGATTGGAGTTAACAGCCTGGAAGGCAGCTGAGTAGAAAGGATGTTACGAACGGCAGGGGCGTTTTCGGCGCGAACCTGAGAAATTCCGGTAATGCTCAGAAATAGCACCAGGGAAAATTTAATTGTTTTCATAGAAGAATTTATAATTCGGCCTTAAAACGGGCCTTGGGTTTGTTTTGGTATTTATGCGAGGATGTTTTAAGCCAATTTCATGGTTAATGGGTAGGCATAGGCGGGGGATGAAGGGGTTTCACTATAGTATATGTGGGGTTTTTACCAGGGGTTTAATGCAAAGTTCATATGGGTATAACATTTTCTTAACCTTTATGCCAGTCCTTTGCCAGCAAACCGAACTAAGAATGAAACAACCTTACACAAAAAATAGCCTTTACGGCTATGGGAGAAAGCTGCCATTCCTGGCTTCTATAGCCGGCCTTTTACTTGTCGCAGGCTGTAAAAAACACGATTATCCGGTCCCGCCCGGTGAGGTCAACAAGGTCAAACATGTAGTGGTGATCTACCTGGAGAATCACAGCTTTGATAATCTTTACGGATCGTTCCCTGGTGCCAACGGCTTATCGGACGCGAGAGCTCGTAATATCATCCAGGTAGATTCGAATGACAAGCCTTATAAATTTTTGCCTGCTATCTCCGGGACTAGTGCTTTCCCAACCAATCTTGCCAATACCTTCTTTAATATCGACCAGTATGTCCCCAACGATCAGGAGACTCCGGATGTGCTGCACCGTTATTACCAGGAGCAATTACAGATAGATGGCGGGAAGATGGATAAATATGCTTTGTACAATACATCGGCCGGTCTGTCGCAGGGTTATTATAAAACGAACTTGTTGCCTTTGATAGGGGTGGCCCGCCAGTATACGTTGTGTGATAATTTTTACCACAGCGCTTTTGGAGGTTCTTTCTTAAATCACATGTGGCTGATCGCTTCGGCCAGCCCGGTATTCCCAAATGCACCGTCCAGTATTGTTGCGAAATTGGATTCGAAAGGGAACCTGATCACTGATGGGCAGGTGACACCGGACGGATATGTGGTGAACACCAGCTATACGGTGAACAACCCGCATCCTGCGAGTGCTTCGCCTGCTGTGCTGGTCCCTAACCAGACCATCCCGACTATTGGTGACAGGCTCAACGAAAAGAAAGTAAGCTGGGTATGGTATTCCGGTGGCTGGGATAGCGCTCTGGCTGGTCATGCCGATCCAACATTCCAGTTCCATCATCAGCCCTTTGCTTACTTTGCAAACTATGCCGATGGAACGCAAGGAAAAAAGGACCATCTGAAGGACGAGAAGGAATTCATTGCTGCTGCCAAGGCGGGTACGCTACCGAGTGTTTCCTTTGTAAAACCATTAGGGATCAACAATGAGCATCCTGGTTATTCCGATGTGGAAAACGGGGAAAGCCATACGGTAGAACTGATCAATGATGTATTGAATGGACCAAATGGAAAGGATGTTGTCATCATCGTCACTTATGATGAGAACGGTGGTTTCTGGGATCATGTCGCTCCGCCGGTGATCGATAAGAAATGGGGTCCTGGCACACGTGTTCCTGCGCTGATCGTAGGGCCGTTCGCAAAAAGAGGCTATGTAGATCACACCGAATATGAAACGGTTAGTATTCTTTCGTTGATAGAGAACAGGTTTGGTCTTAATCCGCTGACGTCACGCGATAGGAATGCGAATCCTTTACAGAATACGTTTGATTTCAATTTACCACAGGGTGGTTATAGTAAATAAGTGGTGCTGGACGATATTGGTGATCATGATGGTGGGCTATGTCTTCTTTTCCTGTACGGAAGAGAAGCCGAAAGCCGCTGTTGAGCTTACTATTGCGCAAAATTTACTTGCACAGGTAGATAGTTTTTCTGCTCTCTGTCGCGGTCTGCAGGCCGGGGCGGAGAGCAGTTCTGTTAATGAGGCGATGTTGCGAGAGTATTTTTTACGGGTGCGTCTGGCGTTTAAGAAAATCGAGTGGGCGGCGGAGTACTTTGAACCAACTGCTTCGCGGGTCGTCAATGGTCCGCCGGTGCAGGAGGTGGAATTGTCGGGTGTGGTCATCGAACCCGGGGGATTACAGGTTATCGAAGGGCTTTTATTTCCGGCCTATGACACCGCTAAAAAGGCTGAGCTGATACGGCAGATCGGGTTGTTGCAAAGGGATTGTACTAAGTATAAAACACATTTTGGCAATATTGATATTTTAGACTGGCAGGTATTCGATGCCGCAAAGCTGGAATTGTTCCGGATAGAGACATTGGGTATTACGGGTTTTGACAATCCTCTTTCGCTGAGAAGTATGGAGGAATCGGCGGCGAGTTTGGAGAGTGTGAAAAATGCCCTTTCTTATTATGGGGAGGTTGGTGGTTTTGATTCGGCCACCCGGTATCTGAGGGGGAATACTGATTTCAATACATTTAACATGGCTGAGTTCATTACCGGGTATTGTGATGCCCTTACTACGGGTATTACTGATCTGGAGGGGAAGCTAAAGATAAATATTACCCTGTACAATCGTCTGCTGAACCAGGATGCGAAAACGCTGTTTGATACTTCGGCTTTTAATGTCAACGCGTATGCACCTGATCCGGCTTCTTTTATATCACCGGAAAAGATAGCGTTGGGGAAGATATTATTTGCGGATGTGAGTCTTTCGGGTGATGGCACAAGGAGTTGTCAGTCCTGTCATCAGCCCGGGAAGGCCTTTACGGATGGGCTGGTAAAAAATACGAATATAGGGAGCAAGGCATTATTGGCAAGAAATACGCCCACCTTGCTGAATGCTGCGCTTCAGCCCTCACAGTTCTATGACCTGCGGGTAAGGACGCTGGAAGATCAGTCCTTGACGGTAGTACAGAATACGGTAGAGATGCATGGTTCGATGCGACTGTCTGTGCAGCGGTTGTGGAAGGATACGATGTACCGGCGGTTGTTCTCGGCGGCTTTTCCTGTCGCGGGCAGAACGGGGATAGATACGCTGGAGGTAATGAATGCGCTGGGGTCATATGTCAGAAGTCTTGTGTTTCTGAACAGCCGTTGGGACCAATATATGCGGGGCAATAAGGCGGCTTTGAACACTGAGGAGGTGAATGGGTTTAACCTGTTCATGGGCAAGGCAAAGTGCGGGACCTGTCATTATATGCCTTTGTTCAATGGTAATTTTCCGCCCCGGTTCGTTAAGACGGATGCGGAGGTGATAGGGGTGCCGGCTGCTGCGAAGGGCGCGATGATCGATCCGGACCCGGGGAGGTTTGCGATCGTTGCGGCTGAGTCCTTCAGGCATGCCTTTAAGACACCGACGGTAAGAAATGCCGCTAGTACGGCACCTTATATGCATAACGGGGTGTTCAATACTCTGGATGAAGTGATGGACTTCTATAATCAAGGAGGTGGAGTTGGGCTGGGAATAAAGATACCTAATCAGACGCTTCCGTTTGATAAGCTGGACCTTAATGAGAATGAACGCAAAGAAATCATTGCGTTCATTAAGAGTCTGGATAGCCGGTGAGGGCGGCGGAGGCGCTGGCTGTTGCGACAAAGAAGTTGCTCCATTCGGAAAGGGGCATAGGGGTATGTTTTGGAGGCCAATATAGGGAAAAGGGGGGAATAATGTTGCGGCTCCCTGGTGCGGAGTGGATGGGTGGGGCTATTGGTCAACGGATCCCGGCCAGTGGTCAAAGTAAGTTTTGGTAATGGGTGGCATAATGTTGTTTTACATAAAAATGAGCAACATGGAAACGACACAACGCCAAAGTTACCTGGACTGGTTACGAATCATCTCCATTGCCGGTGTATTGATCCTTCACTCGGGAATGCCTTATGCTGCTGATATGGGGTGGCATATCAAGGACAAGGACAGCAGTACATTACTTTTCCTTTTAAATATCGGGATGCACCTGGTGCGTATGCCGTTGCTCTTTTTTATCAGTGGCACGGTTAGTTATTATATGATGCAGCGGCGAAGTGCCCTGAGTTTTATCGGGCTGCGTTGTACGCGTTTGCTTGTGCCTTTGCTGGTGGGGATGCTGGTGATCGTTCCGCCGCAGATCTATATGGAGAGACTGACGCAGGGATATACCGGCAATTACTGGGAGTTTTATAAGACGGTGTTTAACTTTAAGTTTTACCCTGCCGGAAGTTTTAGCTGGCATCACTTATGGTTTATAGCGTATTTGTTTATCTATGACCTGGTGTTTGCGCCGGTGTTTATGTGGATGATGGCAAGCGACCGGGTGAAGCGGGCTATGGGATGGTTGAGCAGGGGTAAGTATGTCTTTTTGCTTGCTGTGCCGTCGGTCGTTTGGTTCACGCTGGTGTGTAATCCGTTTGATGAGTTTCAGGACCTGATACATGATGGGGCGTATTTCGTTTATTGGCTGCTGTTTGTGCTGGCGGGGTTTGTTTGCATACTGGCGCCTTCGTTAATGGACAGCCTGCAAAAGAACAGGCGGTTTGCGGTGAGTATTGGTTTTATAAGCCTGATCGGGATCTATTATTTTATACTGAATCCGGGCGCCCGTACGGGGTCTTTGAGCTTGCTCAATGTGGTTCTGCGGCCGGTGGCAGCCTGGGCCTGGGTGTTTGGGCTGATTGGTTATGGCAAGCAGTATCTGAATCGGAAGCACAGGGTATTGGGATATCTGAATCAGGCGGTATATCCTTTTTACATTCTTCATCAGACGGTGATGGTGATCTTAGTTTATTACATCACGCAGTTTCACAATGATACTATCATGATGAAGTATCTGTTTACCATAGGGATGACCTTTTTTATTACGGTGGGGATCTTTCATTTCTTTATAAAGCCTTATGCGGTGATGCGGTTTCTGTTTGGGATGAAGGGGGTGATTGGAGCGCGCCGGGAGGGTGAGAAGGCGCTGAAGGATGTTGGGGCAGCGGTGAGTAAGGGCACGGAGGTTGTGGTTTTGGGTGAAGGAAGTTTATTTGCTTAGTTGAGTTGCTGCGCCGTTCTTATCGAGTGATTCTATGACAGGGTTGCCGTTGTGGTCTTTGCCGACGAAAAGTCTTTCTCTTCCGAGCCAGCCTTCGGCTCTGATCTTTTCGATGCCGGCTTTGTAGGCGTCTTTATTGTGCCGTTGTTTTCCACGATGTTGATCCTTGATCGATGTTTGGTGGCGTCAAATGGCGGATTTTTTCTTTATAAAAATAATCCTTTATTTGCGGGCTATGCTATATCGTTTTCCTCCGGCGCCTGCAGAGGCTACTGATCCTTCTTTCCTGACAGGGGAAACGGAGACATTTGCCAAGCTTAAGATAGAATCGAAGACGGGGAAAAGAACTGTACTCATGACCGAGCATACCTTGATCTTTGTCATGAAAGGGACCAAACTGTTACATTTTCCAGGGGAGACATTGCGGGTTTCTCCGGGGGAAGTGATATTGCTGCGGAAAGGCATCTATGTAATGGCAGAATATATTGAGGGGGGATTGGATTTTGAGGCGATGATGTTGTTTCTTCCGGTTAAGCTGCTGAGGTCGTTGGAGATGACCAATTCTTCCGTTAATAAAAGGCTCAGCGAGCCTTGTCTGATATTCCCTGTAACGGCGCTGACCGACGGATTTAAAGCAGGACTTAGGAATTATTTTGAGAATCCGCCTTCTAATTTTGAAGTGCTGTTACCATTGAAACAGAAAGAGATACTTTTATTGCTGTTATCGGGCCGCTATGGAGAAAAGGTGAAGGAATTCATTTGTTCTGCGGTGAGTGCTGAGCCTACTGATATTGCGTTTGTGGTGAATAAATATCTATTGCAGCCGGTGTCGATTGCAGAACTGGCGAGTCTTGCGAACTGTAGCCTGGCTACTTTCAAAAGGGGTTTTCAGCAACTGCATCAAAGCTCTCCGCGGATATGGATCAATGGTCAGCGGCTTCGGCATGGCTACCTGCTTTTGCAGAACACAGTGAAGCCGGTTGTGGAAGTTGCTATGAATTGCGGACTTGAAAACGCGTCTTATTTCATCCGGCTTTTCAAAAAGGAATATGGATGTACTCCAACTGAACTAAGAGCCAAAATTACTATTGAATGAGCTATTTGGACTAACGGGCTGGCGAGGGGTATGGCTACCTTTGGTGAAAATTATTACATGAAAATTTTATTGGTTGGTGGGCAGGGCACTATCGGGAAAAGAGTGGCAACTGCTTTTAAAGAACGGCATGAGCTGATCATAGCCGGAAGGAACAGTGGTGATATACGGGTTGATATCTCCTCTTCGGAATCGATAGTACAGCTTTTTGAACAGACGGGTAAGATCGATGCCTGTATTTGTATGGCCGGGACCGGCTATTATGGACCTTTTGATACGATGACGGAGCTGGATATGTTGCCGGGGATACAGGGAAAACTTCTTGGGCAGATAAACCTGGTGCTGATTGGAAAAGAATACCTGAGCGAGGGCGGGTCTTTTACTTTAACGACGGGAATAGCAGCGGAACGTCCGGCGCGAAATGGAACCTGTGTGGCAATGATCAACGGAGCTATTAACAGTTTTGTGCTGGGGGCAGCCCAGGAGCTTAAACAGGATAAACGAATTAATGCGGTTAGTCCGGGTCTTGTGGAGGATAGCAAGGAGAGATATGGGGCTTTTTTTCCGGGGTATAACCTGGTACCGATGGCGAAGCTGGTCAATGCCTATATGTTGAGTGTGGAAGGGGTGGTCAATGGGAAGATATTGACCGTTTATGAGTGAAAAAAAACCGGCTCACTGGGAGCCGGCCGGCAGAAAGGCTGAGTAAAGGTCTAAATGGACGAAAATGAGAATAGGAAAGGCGCCCGTGGGCTTGGTTATGGACTGATTATCAGGACCTCGTAAAAGCTTTTTTGGGTTTTTGTTTTTGGTATTGGGCTTCGACCAATTTCAGGGTTTCATCGACGGTCAGGTTACAAAGTGATCCGATGGTGACTAAAGGTTCAAGGGATAGATTCTTTATTTGCGTTTTTATGGATTTGGCCAGCCTGGACCTGTTCTTTCGGATGTCTTCGGCGACGCGTGAGATCGGAATGTGGTTAAAGATGTCTCCGAAGGACCGAATTTTGCCCTGATCAAAATTTGTTCTGACGATATCGTAGCGTATGTCTTTGTTTCTTGTATCCTTGTTTTCGGGGGCCGGAAATTCTTTACCGATCAGGGTGAACATGTCCGACAAGGTCAGCGAGCAAAAGTTGCCGATCAGGACTATTTCCTGAATGGTGAAATCTCCCATATGATCGGTCATCTGCATGAAACGATCGTTCTCTTTTCCCAGGTCTGAAGCGACAATGCTTTTTGGAACAACAGTAAAAATGTCCTTAAAAGTTTGGATCTTATTCCTTTCGAACAAAGGTTTAATCGAATGGTACCTTTCATCCCTCGTCATAATCAAAGTAAGTATTTTAAAAGAGTGATCACATTTGGTGGCTCGTATTCTTACCTTTTTTGGGCCCAATTCTTAGTTTTTTTGGCTCACTTTTTTGGCTTTTTGGCTAGTTGGTAATATTCGTTTTACAACATGAGGGCAGGGGAACGTGTCATTGTACCTCAAAAATACTAAATAATTTAGTAATATGGGTGAGAAACAGAGGTGTTTTTTTGTAACTTGAGGCAGAAGGAGTTAGCTTATTTTCCGGCAAGCGCCCGGCGGGGGGTGCGAGCTTTTATAGGAGCGGCAAGTTTATATGGTTTGTTGAAAAGTTCCTGGGATACTTTAAATCTGGATGCGAGTTTGCGAATAATATCCCTGGATAAGCCTCGTCGATAGTGAAGGATGTCCGATATGAGGCTTTTGCCAACTTCCAATTCATTTGCGAGGTCGGTAGCTTTTAGCTTATTTTCCTTCATTAGATAGCTAAGTAGTTCAACGGGGTTTGCATCGGAAAAAGTGTTGTGCTGTTCGTCCCATTTTTCTATCAGCAGAGTTAACAAGTCGATGGTATCCTGATGAGCCGGAGTCTTTTTGGAAGAAGTGACAAGGGTTTCGAGGATATTACAATAATCTTTGTATTGTTTAAGGGATTTTATGACTTTGTATGGTATTGGGTTCATGGTGTGTATGTTTAATAAATGCTTACTGTATATTGTTTGTGCTCTTTACATAATCTGGTATACTCTGCATGAGTGCCGATCCAGCAAACGAACAAATGCACCTGTTTGTGTCCGAATACATAATGGCAGATCATTCTATAGTTATTGCCGGCGATGTCGAATACTGCCCTGCTGCTACCGTTGCCGAGTAAGTCTGTTGAGCCAAACGTATCCAAAATATCTTCCGGGTCATTCCAGTCTGCACCGTCGACCGTCAATAGCCATAATTTGAATGAAGGTCTACTGCGCGCGTTGGCTATGGCATATTCTTCTATCGTATCTTTTTTAATAAGGTGGACTTTCATTTGAAAGAGGTATAAAGTTAGCGAATAGTACGCATATTGCGAACTTTTGTTTCGGCAAAAAACGAACTGATTGAATGTTAAATATTTGAGGGAATTTCCCATCAGTATATGGCTATATATTGACGGTCGGAAAAGAAAGATCCGATATTGTAGTGTTCCGAGTAAAGTTCGGGAAAGTACGGACTCAATTTTATTAGGCCGATCTGGAAACTAAAAGCCTTGGAATTGACCATGACGGTGTTGATACCACTTGTCATAAAAATTGTGTCACCGGTAGTCGGTATGGAATTAGGTATTATATTGTCGGTCGATGGCAAAATGTCTTTTCAAGTAAAGTCAGTATTTATGGCAAGCAGGTTTAACTTTTTGGTCCTTTGTTCTTTGTGGTTTAGCGCAAGTATGGCGCAGGTACCTTTGCCGGTCCCGGTGAATATTCGGGCGGCTATGGATAAGGGAACGCGTACTGCAAGTGGTCAGCCGGGTACCAGGTACTGGCAGAATGGGGCTGACTATTCCATTCAGGTAAGATTTGATCCTGTAACAAGGCTGGTCAGTGGTCGGGAGACTATTGTGTATATCAATAACAGTCCGGATACGCTGAGACAATTACTTTTTAAGTTATATCCCAATCTATACAAAAAGGGTGTCATGCGGATGATGTCGCTGAAGCCGGAGGATGTCACGGACGGGGTTACGGTTAGTAATGTTTTGATTGAAGGGACTGCTACTCCTGTAGGGTCTGTTAGAGGCACGGATATGGGTGTCAGGGCGGCTGCAACGGGTCCGGGCCAGCGGTTGCATGTTTCGCTGGATTTCTCTTATACGCTTAATAAGACTTCTCATGTAAGAACCGGACAGGTAGATAGCGGCTCTTTTTTTGTGGCCTATTTCTTTCCCCGGATAGCGGTGTATGACGATGTCGATGGATGGAACCGGAATCCATACCTGGGGTCGCAGGAATTCTATAACGATTTTTGCAATTTCAATGTCGAGGTAACGGTTCCGGGTGACTACGCGGTTTGGGGGACGGGCGACCTGGTCAACAGACATGAAGTATTTTCGGCCGTCTGTAACCAGCGAATTGATGCCGCGGAGAGTGGAGATGGGGTTGTTACCGTCATTGATTCGGTTGATCTGGCTCGCCGGGATTATATTCATCATGCGGATAGCAATACCTGGAAGTTTCAGGCCAGGGATGTGACGGACTTTGTATTTGCGGTCAGCAATCACTATCTCTGGAAATCTTCGAGCCTGGTCGTGGACCCTATGACGCGTCGGAGGACAAGGGTGGATGCCGTTTTTAATCCGGTGCATAAAGACTTTTATGAAGTAGTCGATTTTGCGCGTAAGACGGTGGAGGGGATGAGCTATAAATTTCCGGCATGGCCTTATCCATATGCACATGAAACGGTGTTTGACGGATTGGACCAGATGGAATATCCGATGATGGTGAACGACAATCCCCTGGATAGGCGGGAGGATGCGATAGAGCTGACCGATCATGAGATCTTTCATACGATGTTTCCCTTCTATATGGGGATCAATGAAACCAAATATGCCTGGATGGATGAAGGATGGGCGAGTATCGGAGAGTGGATCATCTCTCCAATGATAGATACGTCCATTGTCGACGAATATGGGGTGGGGCCTTATGCGGCAAGTTCCGGAAAGGAGATCGATCAGCCGATCATCACTTTGTCTACGCATGAGGTTGGGGAAAGCTATTTTCTCAACTCTTATGCCAAGCCGGCGATGGGTTATTATTATGCTAAGGACCTGCTTGGTGACAGCTTATTTTTTAAAGGGCTGCATAAATATATTGCGGACTGGCATGGGAAGCATCCTATCCCACTGGATTTTTTTGGCAGTATGAATGTGGGGTCGGGACGGAATCTGAACTGGTTTTGGAAGAAATGGTTCTATGAGGATGGATATACTGATCTGGGGATAAAGGAGGTCCGTGGTGGGCAGGTGGTTATTATCAATAAAGGTGGGAAGCCTTTACCGGTGGATCTGAAAGTGGAATTTGCGGATGGAACGGTGAAAAAGATCCATCGTTCGGTGGGGGTTTGGGAGAAGGGAAATACGGAGGTGGTGGTGCCGGTAGGATCGGGGAAGGCGATAAAGAAGATCAGTTTAGGGAGTACGTATACGCCGGATAGCTTTATGAAGGATAATGTGTGGGTGGGGAAATAAGTTATTTATTGTTTTAGTACCATTCGAGTGCGTCTTTTTCGTGTTGTTGGACCCAGGCCGCTTTTTCATCGTTGTAGGCCAGGGAGTCGTCAGGGTGTAGTGCTGCGGCGCGTCTCTTCTCCTGCTCATATGCTTTTGCGATCTGTGGATTCGCAAGGAGGTAATCGCGGAAAGCAAGATGTCTTTTTATATTTGCTGCTCCTTTTTCGAAGAAGTGAAGGTGGACAAGCCGCTGGCCTGTTGGGCTGGTGAAAGAGCAGAATCTTCTGCCTGTAATACCAAACTCTCCGAACCATTGATAGCCGAGGTCTTTTATGGATTGTTGCTGAGCGTCGAGTTTGCTGAGATCTTTTACGATGGGGATCAGATCGATTACTGGTTTGGCAGAAAGGCCTGGTATGGAGGTGGAGCCGATATGCTCGACGGTTTGCAGGTTATCCTTTAGGGTTGATCTTAGCTGGTCGGCAATATGTGTGGCCATGGAAGGCCAGTCGGGGTTATAGGGCTCGATGGTTACGGCGTGGGGGATTATGCCCTGGTCGGCGGGGGAGAGTCGGTATTTCATGTGTGGAGTTTATAACCGTATTTTCAGTTCGTATTCCTTTTTTAACGTCAGCAAAGCTTCGGCATTGCCTTTTGCGTCGTCTACGGGGTGGTGGGTATGTCTGGTCTTTCTGAGGTGTTTGAAATTCTTGCTGGTGTCTTTTACCAGGCCTTTATATAAACTTCCCAGATTTTGGGAACTGTGGCCGAATGGGTTGCCTCCTGTAAAATGATGGAAATACCAGCAAATGAACATCCAGTCGAAACCGTTGTTATCGCTGATGAAGATGGGTTGATCTTTACAGGTAAGTTTGATCCAGGATTTAAACTCTTCCATTATTTTTTTGGGGTCTTCGAAAGCGAGCGTTTGTTCTCTGGTGTGGCCGGACACTGCCAGGGCTTCGGGGATGAATTTTTCGGAGACCGGGCGTAGTTGGCCGTAGAAGGTTTGGTCTAAGGAATCGTTTACGAGTACTGCGCCGAAGGAAATCATGGAGTAGTCTCCGGGGATTGGACCATCTGCTTCGACGTCCACCATAATATAAGACATATCAATATTTTATGTTGTGTTAAACTTTAGCGATGATTTTTGGAGCCGGTTTTGCAATATAGCGTTTTATTTTTTTATCGACATTTCGAGAATTTCCGATATATCTTTGCAGAATGGACAGTCTTGAAATATTCAAAGCGCTATCAAACAAGACGCGGCTGCAGATACTGCAATGGCTGAAGGACCCGGAGGCTCATTTCCGGGTGCAGGAACATGCGGATTTTGGGAAGGTAGGTGTCTGTGTCGGTTTGATACAACAGAAATGCGGTCTTTCCCAATCGACGGTTTCGGAATATTTGACGGTATTACAGAAGGCAGGATTATTAGAAGCAACGAGGCTGGGGCAATGGACCTATTATAAAAGAAATGAAAAAGCCTTTGCTGAATTGAGCCGGTTTATTAGAGCGGAAATATAAATTATACTAAAAGATGAAGACATCAAAAATACCATTGTCGGTACTTGAACTGGCAATCGTTAGAGAAGGGGGGAATGCCCGTACAGCCATAGAAGGCACGGTCGCCGTGGCTAAGCAAGCGGAATCACTTGGATATACACGGATCTGGATGGCGGAGCATCATAATATGGAGCATATTGCCAGCTCTGCTACTTCGGTGTTGCTTGGGCATGTCGCTGAAAAGACGCAGCATATCCGGGTAGGCTCGGGGGGAATTATGTTGCCGAATCATGCGCCGCTGGTTATCGCGGAGCAGTTTGGGACGCTGGAAACCTTGTATCCGGGGCGTATCGACCTGGGTCTGGGAAGAGCGCCGGGTACGGATCAGCTTACGGCTATGGCTTTGCGTCGGAATAATATGTCGACGCAGCATAATTTTCCCGGTGATGTCGTTGCGTTGCAGACTTATTTTAATGCTGAGAACCGCGAGGCGAAGGTTAGGGCTTTTCCGGGTGAGGGGCTTAACCTGCCTATCTGGATACTGGGTTCGAGCACAGATAGTGCCTATCTCGCGGCGCAGATGGGGCTGCCTTATGCATTTGCGGCGCATTTTGCACCGGCGCAGTTCAGGGCGGCGATAGATATTTATCGTAAGAACTTTTTGCCTTCGCCACAGTTGGAACAGCCTTATGTTATAGCTTGTGTGAATGTGATAGCGGGAGATACGGACGCGGAGGCGGAGTTCCTGGCTACGAGCTTGTACCGGATGTTCCTGGGGATGGTTATCAATCAGCGCGTGCCTTTGCAACCACCGGGTCCTTTGCCTGCGAGCTATAAGATTCCGGAGGTATACCAGATGGTTCATAATATGACGGCTTGTACCTTTACCGGGTCGAAGGAGACGCTTAGTGAGAAGTTGTCCCTGTTTGTAGCGGAGACAGGAATAAATGAGTTAATGGCTACGAGCCCGATCTATGATCTGGCTGCGAAGCTGAGGTCGTTCGCGATCCTGAAAGAGGCGATGGCGGGGGAGTAGTTATTTGCAGACGCCGCAGGAGCCACCTTCTTTGGCGCAGTGTTTACAATATTTGCAATTCTTACAGGCGCGGCAATTTTTGGCGCCGGTACAGGTGGCGGTGGTATGGGTATACTGAATGACGGTGAAGGAGAGCAGGAAGGCGGAAAGGGCAAGGACCAGGAGGGTGAGGAGTTGCTTTTTCATGGTTTTTGGGATTTAATGGAGTATAAGGTACAAAAAATTGTAAATTTCGCTATGCAAAAACTACTTATTAACCTGATACTGATCATTTCAGTATTGAAAAGTATGGGACAAGACTTCTCCAGTTTTGAGAAAAAGGAGCTGATCAGTGGGGGCGACACGCTTCGATACAGGATACAATATCCACTCGGCTATAATGCTGCCAAAAAATATCCGCTGATATTGGTGCTGCACGGGTCCGGTGAGAGAGGGAGGGATAATGAGGCGCAGCTGAAGTGGGGTGGTAGTCTTTTTGCGGACTCAGCGAAAAGGGTTGCTTTTCCTGCGATAGTCGTTTTCCCGCAGTGTCCGGCTACGGATTCCTGGAGCAGGTTGACCTTTAATCCGCAGGATTCGCTACGGTTCCATTTCCTCTCCGATACTGTCGTTTCCAGGCCATTGGGATTGGTCATGCAGCTGTTGGATGCATTGGTCACGGGTGGTACTATCAATACGCGTAAGATATATGTTGGGGGATTGTCGATGGGGGGCATGGGGACCTTTGAGATCCTTTGGCGGAAACCGCATTTTTTCGCAGCGGCCTTCCCGATCTGTGGGGCCGGAGATCCTGCCAGAGTAAAGATCTATGCCCGGAAATTTCCGATCTGGGTATTTCATGGAGGTGCTGATCCTGTGGTACCGGTGGGTAATTCACGCGTAATGGTTAGAGAATTGAAAGCCGCCGGGGCAAAGGTGGTGTATACTGAATATCCGGGTGTGCAGCATGATAGCTGGAAGAATGCTTTTGCTGAGCCGGAGTTGTTGCCCTGGTTGTTTGAGAAGAGCAGATAAGAAACTATTATGAAACAAAAGGTACTAATCATTGCGACTGCGCTATTTTTCCTGATAGTAAACACCTCGTACTTTTGGGAAGGGAAATCCGGGTTTTATGCAATGCCGATGTCTATTTTGCTTGTGGTTTATTATGTTGTTCTTGCAGGCATTTTTTTTCAGCAGGGCATTTATTTGGTTAGGGAGAAGTTTCGTAACAGGCGGAGACTGATCATTACATCGTGTTTGTTGGTGGTGCTTGTGTTGACATTCTTACAACCGGCTGGAATCATCGACTTTGATAAGCTTTCAGGGAAGGACGTATTAATTGCCCAACAGGAAGGTGTAGCGAACTGTACTACGACGCTTAAGCTAAAGGACAATAGTAAATTTGTCGAAAGAAATATTTGTTTTGGAGTGCATGAGATTAGGGGAGATTATGAATTGAAAGGAGATACAATTGTGTTTAAGGATGTTGATAAGGGGAGGGAAGAAGAATATTATACATATGGACTGATCAGATCTGCCGGGACTCAAAATGGAAAAATGTCCGGGGATTTAGTTTTGTATAAGGGCAAGACTGATACCAGCGGATATCCACTTTTTATTGTAAAGAATGAGCTAAAAAAATGAAAAGGGCAAAACTTTTGGAATCTGAATTGCCTGTGCTCTCCAAATCCCTGCTTGAGCAGGAAAGAAGGATACTATTGGACCTGGGGAATGATATCACCAGCGTCCGGGATAAGAACGACCTTCTTGTACTTTTCTCAAAACGGATCAAAAGTCTGTTTTATTTTACACATACGATTGTCACTCTGATCGACTATAAAGACGAGACTTATACTCCATTCCTGCTAGATAACGAAAACTCTCCTGTCAGAGAACATCCCCTGTATCAGCAGCTGGTGCATTCCCGGTTTCCGCTGAACTCACCCTTTATCCAGGCGGTATTGCATGCGGATAAGCCCATATCCTTTTTGTTGAAGGACATCATGGACCAACCGCAAAACCCACCTTTTCTCAGGATCAATCATGAAAAAGGTGTGAAGGAGATATTGATGACCCCTCTTATGAGAGAGGGAAAGCCGATGGGCTTTATTCAAATTTATTCCGACAGAGTCGGCAGTTTTACCCACGAGTTCAGAAGTCTTATAACAGGTATAGCTCCCCAACTGTCGAGCGCCATTTCCAATATCATCAAAAATGAAGAGATCCTTAACAAGGAGAAGGAGAAATCCTTTTTGCTGGATTTCAGCAATGATATTGCCGCTGTAAGGACCAAAGAGGAACTGGCCATTGCAGTGCGCACCAGCCTGAGAAAGCTCAATCCTTTGCGGGGATATGTGATCCGCAAGATCAATGAAGACGGGGCCAGTATGAGCGCCTATATTTACGACCCCGGCAATGCCAGGCTGGATAGCAAAGAGCTGGAGGAGCTTGCCAGGTCTAGTTTTCCTATCAATGACGGCCTTCAGAACAGGGTGCTGGATAGCTATATTCCTTTGTTGTTCGATGTCGACAGGGAAATACAGCGCGGCATTACATCCGACTATCTTCAGTATTGGAAGCGGGCGGGATATAAAAATATCGTAGGCATCCGGCTTCGTAACGGAGAGACGAACCTGGGTACTTTGTGGCTGGGAATCGAGGAGATCAATATCCAGCTGTTGCAAGGCATTTGCAACCAGATATCTATCGCGATGGCCAATATCATCGCCAATGAAAAGATCAGCAGGAAACAGGAGGAGCAGGCCTTTTTGCTGGACTTTAGCAATGATATCACACAGGTAAGAACCAAGTCTGAGCTCCAGGCGGCTATTTTCAAGGTGCTGGATAAAACCATGCATACGAAGCTGGCCATGATCCGGGTGATCGAGGACGATGGCATCCACCTGTCTCCCTTTATGTTTGATAATACCTTGTTTAAAAAGGCAGAAATAAATTTTGATAAAATGGCGGCTGACCGGATCACTATCGAGGAGCCTTATACGTCCCGGGTGTTGGCCAGCAAGGATGGATTAGTATTCAACGTAGACGAAGAAATAAGGAGCGGCAATGCATATGCGAAGCTCTGGAAGACCACCGGGTTAAAAAATATGTATGGCTTGCCATTGAAGGCAAGCGACAAAAATATCGGCACCATCTGGCTGCTGGCTGATCGGCTGAGCAGGCTGATGCTACAGGGAGTATGTTCCCAGATATCTATTGCCATCGCCAATATACAGGCCAATGAAAAACTACTGGCCTATAAAAAGCAGCTGGAAGTAGAGAACGCCTATCTGAAAGAACAGATCAAAACCATTTACAATTTTTCCGAAATCATTGGCAATGGTGTGGCAATGCAGAAGGTGTATCGCCTGATGTCACTCGTAGCCGGGTCGAATACTACTGTGCTGGTGCTGGGGGAAACCGGGACAGGGAAGGAGCTTATTGCAAGAGCTATTCATAATGCGTCGCCGCGAAGGGACAAGCTGATGGTAAGGGTCAACTGCGCCGCACTGCCTGCCAGTCTTATCGAAAGTGAATTGTTTGGTCATGAAAAGGGCGCTTTTACAGGGGCTATCGACCGGCGTATCGGAAAGTTTGAGCTGGCTGATCATAGTACGCTGTTTCTCGATGAGATCGGGGAGATGCCGCCGGAAGCCCAGGTGAAATTATTACGGGTAATACAGGAGCGCGAACTGGAACGGGTGGGGGGAAAACAAACGATCCGGATCGATGTACGATTGATTGCGGCGACCAATCGGAACCTGGAGGAACAGGTAAAGAGCGGAAATTTTCGGGAGGACCTGTATTATCGTCTGAATGTTTTTCCCATCTATCTTCCCCCACTACGGGAACGGCCGGAGGATATCGAACCGCTTACAAAATTCTTTGTCGAAAAATACTGCCGGAATAACGGTAAGAAGGTGCTAAAGATCGCACCGAAAGTCTTGCAGCAATTGCGCAGCTATACCTGGCCGGGCAATGTACGGGAACTGGAGCATCTTATAGAGCGCAGCGTGCTGCTGGCGTCCGAGGACGTATTAGAGGATGTATACATTCCCCGAAGTACAACACAGGGACCGGCGCAGCTTGCCAATCGTACGTTGGAGGAAGTCGAACGCAGCTATATCATTGAAGTATTGAAACGCTGTGTCGGCAAGATCTCCGGTGCCGGCGGCGCTGCCGAAATACTGCATATTCCGGGCAATACGCTGCACTCCAAGATGAAAAAGCTGGGCATCACCAAGGCCGACTATTTTGGGTGAGGCCCTCATCCTGCTATTCCCTTTATATAACGAAATTGATCGTGCTTTCACTAAATATGGTGAGAGATAGGAAGATTTTGTTTTTTATAATATTGATTATTAATTGTTTGTGTTTTTGGCATTGAGTTGGACTTCTAATAGGAAATTAAAAATCATATTATGAAAATCGTAATCATCGGAGGCACCGGCCTCATAGGAACTAAAGTAGTCGCAAAACTTCGCGCGTTGGGTCACCAGGTCATTGCTGCCTCTCCGACCGGGGGCATCAATACCTTTACAGGTGAAGGACTGGCCGAAGCCCTGAGCAATACGGATGTGGTAGTGGATCTTGCCAACTCTCCATCCTGGGAAGACAAAGCCGTCATGGAATTCTTTCAGACAGCCGGTCACAATTTACTGTCGGCGGAGATCAATGCCGGAGTAAGACATCACGTGGCAGTATCCATTGTAGGTGTAGACCTTATGCAGGACAGCGGTTATATGCGGGCAAAAAAAGCGCAGGAAGACCTGATCCGTCAGTCCGGTGTCCCTTATACCATCATACGGAGCACTCAGTTCTTCGAATTTATAGGAGGTATTGCGAAAGAAGCTACGGATGGGGATGTGGTGCATATTTCGGATGTACAATTCCAGCCGATAGCTGCTGAGGACGTTGCCTCCTTTGTAGCAGATGAAGCATTGAAGTCGCCCATCAATGGAATAACAGAGATAGCTGGGCCGGAGCGTTTTGCTATGCCTGAAATTATTGCCCGGTACCTGCAGTGCACCAATGACACTCACAAGGTTGTACCCAATAATCATGGTAAATATTATGGAGCACAGATAGGCTATACGTCATTGGTGCCGGCGGGACAGGCAAGGCTCGGAGCTATCAGCTTTGAAAAATGGATGAGCATGCAGCTGCAGCATGCTTAAGGTTTAATGGTCTGCTGGCTGTTGGTGACAGCTTGCTGGCAGACCAATTTTTTCACCCTTTAATTTAAGCGCTATGTCGTTTTTACATATTTTCAGGGGTAACGCGGGCGAACCTGCGCTGGTTGCCGTACCGGAACTTCCACATAATACAAGTGAAGGAAGTGAGTTTCTTGACGATGCGATCCGTATGGAAGACGTGTCTTTAACACAGACAGTTGCGGCGGGAAGCCCGGAACCGATCGACCAAGCTTTGACTGATCTTAAAAAGGAAGGATATGAAGCCGATCTTAATTGTGAAGAAGATCCTTATGGTCTTTATTGCAGCGATCTTGACATGCGGCTCAATCCGGAATCTTATCATGTTGATGAGGCCATCCGGGTCGAGGATGAGAAGCACCCTGGTGAGAAGGTCGTGGTGTATGCTGTTACTTACTCTTCCGGTGTAAAAGGAACAGTGGTGGATGAGAATAAGTCGCCGTCCGGGGATTAGGTGTCATTCTGATTTTAAGCTTTTAACCGGATTGGCCAGGGCTGCTTTGATCGTTTGTAAGCCGATCGTTAATAGTGCAATCAATAAGGCGGCGGAGCCGGCCAGTATGAAGTGGCTGGCGTTGAGAGCGGTATGGTAAGCAAAGTTTTGCAGCCATTGATGCATCGCGAACCAGGACAAGGGGCAGGCGATGATAAAGGCTATGATGACCAGCTTGAGGAAATCGCCTGACAAGAGACCGACGATGCCTGATACCGAAGCTCCCAGCACTTTCCGGATACCGATCTCGCGGGTCCGTTGCAGGGTGCTGTAAGCGGAGAGGCCCAGCAAGCCCAGGCTGGTAATGAAGAGAGCCAGTGCGGAAAAATAAAGGAAAAGAGTACCGAACCTTTCTTCAGATTTGTACTGGCTGTTGAAGTCGTCATTTAAGAAAAAATAGCTAAAAGGGCGTCGGGGTTCAGTCTTCTCCCATTTTTTGTTTAGTGCGTTTAAGGTACCGGGGAGATCTCCGGTATTTATTTTTATGGAAAGATATTGGGTATACCATTGGCCTGTTTGCAAAATCAAAGGCTGAATGGGGTCTCTTAGAGAATGAAAATGAAAATCGTCCACTATGCCGATGACGGTGCTGAAAGTTTGGTCCCCTTGGCCTCTAACGCGTCGGCCGATGAGTTGTTGAAGGGTTTCGACTGAATAGCCCAGACTGAGAGCGGCTGTTTTGTTTATGAGCACTCCTGTCGAGTCGGTCCCTTTGTAGAAGTTCCTGCCTGCCAGTAAGGGTATCTGGTATAATGATATAAAGTCAGCGTCGACATTGTAAAAAGCCGGGTCGATGCGTTGTAATGCTCCCTTGCTGTTCTCGACGTCGGTTGGCCAAACGTCGTTGCTTTCACTATTGTAGGTACGCCCTGGAATGGCAGAGCTGAGTGTGGCGGATTGTACTGCGGGGATGTCGGTAATGGCGTTTTTGAAGCCGAGGGCGTTGTTGTCGGTAGCATTGGAAATGATCAGCACCTGGTCTTTATTAAAACCTAAAGGCTGCTGCTGCATAAAATGGAGTTGCGAGTATACGACCAGCGTACTTACGATCAGGGCAATGGATATCGTATATTGAGCGACCACCAGCGTCTTTCGGAGGAAGGCGCCTTTGCTGCTTGAAGTGAAATTCCCCTTTAGAACTATTACCGGCTTAAAAGCGGACAGCACGAGGGCAGGGTAGATGCCGGCCAGCAGTCCGATGCCTAGTGCGAGGGCTAATAGTTGCAGCGGGTGGGTTATAGGGATGGTTTTGCCTGCGAGCTGGTTGAATATAGGGAGCAGAAAATGAGTTGCGGTGAGGGCGAGGAAAAATGCGATCAGCGCTATTAATGTGGATTCGATGAGGAATTGGCCTATTAGCTGGTGACGCTTTGCACCAGCAGATTTACGTATACCTACCTCTTTGGCTCTTTCGACGGAGCGTGCTGTGCTGAGATTGATAAAATTGACGGCAGCGATCAGCAGGAGGAATATGGCGATGATGGTCAGAATATTTACGTTGTCGAGGTTGCCTTTAGCTGGGGCTCCGTAGGAGGAATAGAGGTAAATGCGTTTTAGTGGTTCGAGGAATATGGTGTAGGTGGTGTTTTTTTTCTGTAATTCTTCGCCTTCGTATTTTTTTATGAGGGATGGGAGTTTTGATTGGATTGTTGCGGCGGCTGGTTGTGGTTTTAGGAGCAGGTAGGTAGAATAGAGATAGCTGCCCCAATCCTGTTCTACGCCCGGTTGCATGGATGCGGCATATGTGGATGACGATACCAGCATATCGGCCTTTAGATGGGAGTTTTCGGGTATATCCTTCATTACCCCGGTGACGACACAGGGCAAGCCCAGGCTGGTTAGCAGGAGACGTTGGCCTACCGGATTTGAGTGAGCGCCGAAATACTTTATTGCTGCGGACTCTGAGAAAACGATACTATTGGGCTCTCTTAAGGCCTTTTGTGGATCCCCATATATCAATGGGAAGTCGAAGACGGAGAAGAGGGAGGAGTCGGCCCAGAGGCTATGTGTTTCTTGGAATTTGAAATTGTCTTTTCTGACGAGGATGCTGCCGGTGATGACCCGGGTTACTTCCTGCACTTGTTGTGGGAACTCGGTTTTTATCGCCTGGCCAAGGGGGCCGGGGGTTGCGTACCAGTGCAGCGTCTCTGATGATGAACGGATGTCGCCGACCACGCGGTAGATGCGGTCGGCTTTTTGGTGGAATTGATCGTAGCTGCGTTCGAAATGGACGTAGAGGAAAAGGAGGAAAGAACAGGTTAGGCCGACGGCCAGGCCAGTTATGTTGATGAGGGCGTAGGTTTTTTTACGCCAGAGGTTGCGGAGGGCGATGGTGAAGTAGTTTTTTAGCATGGGGTGTTGTTTGGCGACTTTGATGGCAGCAAAAATTGGGTCAGGTTTTTATTTGTTGAGGGGCAAGTGGTTATGGGTTATAAAAGATTGTTGGTGTTTGGTTTTGATACAGTTGGTGTGCGGGTATGGGGCAAGGGTTTATCTGATTTGATAAACGGCGTGTGTTTATGGGGTGTTTATTGGCTATTTAAACGAGATGCACGAGGTGCCATTGTCGTTGGGCTTTGGAATCATGTGGCGATTGCACTGATTGTTGAAATAATGATATTCTTAATAGGGGCATATTGTCGCGATGGGGGTTATTGTTTTGTTGGCGTATTGGGTGGATGGAAATCGGGAGGAGGCTTAAAAAAGGGGGACTGTACTGCTGTAGCGATCGAGATCTTGCCGGAATGTTAAAAAAGTATAAGTCTTAAAGCGATTAAAGGAATTTAGGGTTGCGGGGGTTGTGTAAATTGGGCTACCAACACAAAACAGCCCACCAATGAATCCAAGGAGCAACCGCAGGAAATTCCTGCAACTGGCCGCTATGGCCGGTGTGGGGATCACATTCAATAGTACATTTTCGAAGGTTTTTGCCGGTGTCGGCGAGGGGGTACAGGCGCCGGTTCAGGGGATGGCCGGAGGTGCCGGGTTGCCTATAGGCGGAATTTCCGCCGGAAGGATGATTGTGCCGAACAGGGTTGCGAGCTGGTGGACGGATGTCAGTGATCTTTTATGGCCGCAAAAGCATGTGGTGGACAAGATCAGGCGGCGGGCTGACGGGTTTGCAAAGGCCGGGATTGATACGGCTATTAATTTTGGGTTCCACTGTCGTTTTGATTTTGCCAATTATTTCGGGCAGCTGCATGGCTTTTATGCCAATGTCGCCGAGGAGCTGCACCGGCGGGGTATCCGGTGGATGGATCACTATTCCTGTAATCATGTATGCCGGCCGCGTAATGAAGCCGATTTCAAATTGGTGAACAAGTGGGAGCGGCATTCTGTCTTGTTGTTCTCCGATGCGACTGCGGCGGCTTATGCCCAGTATGAGGGGTACTTGTTCAATGACCTTTGTGAGGTGGACCTCCGGGACGGCAGTCGCGGATATGCGAAGCAATACCAGTTTGAAGCTTTTTGTCACAACAATCCTGGTTTCCGGGATATGCATATAAAATACCTGCAACGGCTTATGCGGGATGTTTCTATGGATGGCATCCAGGTAGATGATATGTGCAGTTATGCCGGTAATACAACCTGCGGGTGTAAGTATTGCAGGGAACGTTTTGGCAGGGAGTATGGCCATGAGATACCATCTTTTCCGGATAAGAATTTTTTTGGCGATACCTCCAGGGAGAATATGCTGGAATGGGGGAATTATGGAAATCCCGTTTACAGGGATTGGCTTCGGATGAAATCCGATTCTGTCAGGGACCATATCCGGCTGATAAAGGAGACGGTGGGGACGTTGCCATTGATGACCTGCTGTTCGGATACGGGGCCGATGGTGCTGAATGCGGTGGCGCTTGACCTGGAAAAAATGTCACCCTATCTCGACCTGTTTATGATGGAGAATGTAGGGACGAATATTCAGAATACGGAATGGATAGGCATGGATGCAGAGGCGCTAAGTCAAAAGGATATTGCCGCGAAGAGGGGTAATGCGCCGGCGCTGGCTTGCAGTTATGAGTTGTCGGAGAGGGGGGCGTATCTCGGTTGGGCGCTTGCGCGTTTCTGGGGTGTAGCCAATTGGAGCAGTACGTTGAATGGCAGGCTCGAAGAGGACCCTCCGCATGCGATGGAAATGGAAGATGTGATAGGCAGATGGAACAATTGGGAAAAAAAATATAGCGAGCTGCCTTATTGGGAAGGGAAAGACCTGGCAGAACTGCGCGTAGTCAATAACAGACTCTGCCGCGAGAACGGGTGGCGAGATGCGGCCGGCAATGAGCACTGGGACAGGGTGAAGGCCTGGAGCAAACAGCTGGTAAAAAGCAATGTGGGGTATCGTATCGTCCGGGCTGAAGAACTGGCAGACGCGGAGGCGCTGCTTCGGGAAGAAACGCCGCTGGTATTGGACGGGGTGGGTTGTGTGTCAGACCAACAGCTGACTGCTATAAAGAAATACCTGGACGGCGGTGGAGTAGTATGGATGGCGCTGCCTTTTGGCACGCATGATGAAAAGGGGTTTACGCGGGCCCGGCCACTATCAGAACTGTTGTTGCATGGAAGGTATAAGAAGCTGACGGTATTGGAGTCGGCGGTATCCGCCGCGCCTTTGGCAGTGATGATAGACAAGGGGCGGTTCAAGCCGGTCCTGAGACAGACAAAGGGGGATAACAGATGGGCCGCAAGGATCCGGACTTATGCAGGAGTGGGACCGGTGATACATTTTATGAACAGAGGGCTGGCTGCCACGCCGGATGGGATGACGGATCTGTCAGGAATACCGATGATGAAGGAGATTGTATCGGTGGTGAAGGATAACGTGTTGGAATACACGCTGGATACGGACCGACTGCCCTTGTCTTCGATGAAGTTGCTGAGTCCCGAGTTGGAGGGCGAAAAAAGGGTGGTAATGGTGGGGAAAGGGAAGGGGGGAGGAGAAAGGATGACCGTCGATCTGACCGGAGTTGCGATCTATGGGATGGTGCGGGGGGAGGGGAGCTGAATACAAAAGCCCACGATTGACGTGGGCTTTGCGAGAGTTGATTGCGGACCGGACGGGACTCGAACCCGCGACCTCCGCCGTGACAGGGCGGCATTCTAACCAACTGAACTACCGATCCAGGTATTGTTGTGTTGTTGGGGGTGCAAATATAGGGGGAAGAGGGGGGAATAAACAAATTATTATAGGGAGAAAAGTTTTTGGTGAGGGGAGTAGAGAAGTAGGGGTTAGGGTTGATGATTGTTGGGGGAAAAGTGGGAAGTTTGTGGGATGGAGGGATTGGTTACATATGGGAGGACGAGAATTGCGCCCACGCCGAGTGGGTTTTTGCATTTGGGGAATGTGTTGTCGTTTGTGAAGACGGTTGAATTGGGGAAGAGGAGTGGGGCTAAGGTTTTGTTGAGGATTGATGATATGGATAGGGAAAGGGTAGAAAAGGGATATGTGCAGGATATTTTTGATACGTTGAACTTTTTGGAGTTACCTTGGGATGAGGGGCCGAGGAATGTGGAGGAGTTTGAGAGGGAATGGTCGCAGATACATCGGATGGGTTTGTATAGAGAGGCGTTGAATGTGTTGAGGGAAGGAGGGAATTTGTTTGCGTGTAATTGTTCGAGGGCTCATGTGTTGAGGGATAGTGTAGATGGGATTTATCCGGGGACTTGTAGGGAGAAGGGGATTTCGTTGGATGCAGACAATGTGAGTTGGAGGTTGAGGACGGAGGAGGAGGAAATAGGGGTGAGGGATTGGAAGGGAGGAGTGGTGAAGGTAGGGATGCCTGGATCGATGAAAGACTTTGTGGTACGAAAGAGGGATGGTTTTCCGGCTTATCAGCTGACATCGGTGGTGGATGACTTATATTTTGGGGTGGATTTGGTGGTAAGAGGGGAAGATCTTTGGGCTAGTACGATCGCTCAGCATTTTTTGGCTGAGAAGTTGGGGAAGGGTAAAGAGTTTGGGGCTATTGGATTTTATCATCATCCGCTGTTGATGGCGGAAGGGGAAAGAAAGCTTTCAAAGTCGGCTGGAGATACTTCTGTGCAGTATTTGAGGAAACAAGGGTTGAAGAAGAAGGATGTGTACACGATGATCGCCAAAATGATGGGGAGGGAGGATGAACCGGAGAACTGGGAGGAATTGGTGGGGTTAGCAAACGATTTTTAATTAGCTATATGAAAAGAATATTGTTATCGCTTTTGTTGGTTGGGGGAGTCGCTTATGGACAACAAGGCGTGAGGCCGAATGTGATCATCATCTTAATGGATGACATGGGTTATGGGGACACTGAGCCATATGGGATGACGGGAATTGCTACACCGAATTTTAACCGGCTTTGCAGGGAAGGAACACGATTTACGCACTACAACGCCGGACAGCCGATATGTACGGCTTCAAGGGCTGCTTTACTGACGGGTTGTTATCCGAACAGGGTGGGAATGTCGGGAGCCTTGTTACCCGGTTCGAAGATAGCGCTGGACCCCAAGGAGGAGACGCTGCCATTGTTGTTGAAGAAGGCGGGTTATCGGACGGCCATGCTGGGTAAATGGCATCTGGGGAATAAACCCCCTTATTGGCCGACACATTATGGATTTGATTCTTTTTATGGTTTGCCATATTCTCATGATATCTGGCCTCGGGATAAGGACGGGAATCTGATCACAGATACGAAGAATATACGCTCCGGTTGGCCAGAGCTGACGATGATAGAAGGGGACAAGGTTGTGGATACCATTAAGACACATACGCAGCAGGAACAGTTCACGACTTTGTTTACGGAGAAGGCGGTGGCTTATATTAAAAGTAATAAGAGCAAGCCGTTCTTCCTTTACCTCGCACAACCGATGCCGCATGTACCATTGGCTGTGTCGGATAAGTTTAAGGGAAAAAGTGAACTGGGGTTGTTTGGAGATGTGATCCTGGAACTGGACTGGAG
>Ga0307510_10000824_pt1 | contig 32325 bp, 41 predicted proteins | sample 12_EM_MG_FD_207224 | JGI IMG/M metagenome (GOLD analysis project Ga0307510, IMG submission 207224) | Populus trichocarpa ectomycorrhiza microbial communities from riparian zone in the Pacific Northwest, United States - 12_EM | ecosystem: Host-associated > Plants > Roots > Unclassified | place... | reverse complement strand
GCAAGCAAGGCCAAAGTTGCTTACTTCGGTTCATACACTGAAACCGATCCTGTGGCCATCGCCGCTCAAGGCGTGGCCAAATTCAAGAAGGAGAAGTTCGAGGTGATTATCGTCGACACTTCCGGGCGGCATAAACAAGAAAGCGAGCTCTTCGAAGAAATGAAGCAGATCGGCAGCGCAGTCAAACCTGACATGACAATACTGGTCCTGGACGCGAGTATCGGTACGTGGTCCTGCAGTCCACCACACTCCTCCTTGACAATGCCCTCAGGTCAGGCGGCCGAAGCTCAGAGCCGCGCTTTCAAAGAGAGTGCCGATTTTGGGGCTATCATCGTCACGAAAATGGACGGACATGCCAAGGGTGGTGGTGCCATTTCTGCGTAAGCGATTTTCCAATCATCAATGAGATAAGATTAATTATTTCCAAAGCGTTGCCGCCACGAAAACGCCCATAATCTTCTTAGGGACAGGCGAGCATCTAACGGACCTGGATCGGTTTTCGCCTCAACCATTTATATCGAAGCTTCTGGGCCTTGGGGACGTGCAAGGTCTGATGGAACACATGCAAGATCTGGCTACGCAAAATCCCGATAGACAGAAGGAGATGGCCAAGAAGCTCGAGGAGGGCAAATTGAGCATCCGTGACTGGCGGGAACAGATCCAGAATGTTATGAACTTGTGCGTGGCTCCTCGTGAATGTCCTTATCTCTAGAATAAACGACGTTTCCAGAGGGCCTATATCCAAGATCGCATCGATGATTCCAGGCCTCTCCCAAGACCTTCTACAAGGATCTGACGAAGAGGGTGCTCTCCGCATGAAGCGCATGATCTACATCACCGACAGCATGTCTTCAGCGGAACTGGACTCGGACGGCTCTCTGTTCATGGAGTTTGCAAAGGATGGTAAGCCCATTGGTCTCACATGGCGCGTAACGCGAGTTGCGCGGGGGAGTGGGACAACCGTACGGGAGGTCGAGGAGGTGCTCTGTCAATATCGAATGATGGCAAATATGGCAAAGCAGGCAGGCGGTAAGAACGGATGGCTCCAAGCGATGCAAAAAGTACAATCCGCTGGGGGTGGACGCGGGCGTGGGGCTGGTGGTATGCCCACGCCTGCGCAAGTCCAAGCAATGCAGGTACGCGCATTAATGATACTATACCTCATCTATCGCTTCTGCAAAAGATATCGACGCCACGTTTTTCACTTTTTCAGAATTCGCTCCCGCCTGGCATGCTCCAACAGATGCAACGACAAATGAGGAGTGGCGGGGGAATTCAAGAAATGATGAAAACCTTAATGCAAAGTCAAGGTGGCGACCAAGCGGACCTGGAAGAAATGCAGCGCATGATGGGCCAGGTAGGTGGTTTAGGGGGCCTAGGGGGATTGGGTGGAGGCATGCCAAATATGAACGACATGTTCAAACTGATGGGAATGGGAAGGGGCGGAGGGGCAAGGTAGAAAGCTACGCTACATGAAGCCGGTCACACGATACGCCACTATTTCACCTCATGAGAAGGTTGCGTCATACTGTATTATCATCCCATGACCCAAGGGGTCAGTAACACCCTCGTTATAAACTCTATACGCGACATGAGCGCAACAGACAGCAAAACTCAAATGTGAGGACCTATAATGCCCTTGTCACTTCCTCTGTTGCTCCCGTCTCCAGCGCTTCTTCTGTTCCGACGCAGAGGATTTATTGCCAAAAATGAAAGCGCTCGTGTGTTTGTCTGCTCCAGTTTTTCTAGAACGCAGCGTAGGACCGGCAAATATGATCTCACAGATTCGGCCGAAGAACGGAGGTCAGGAACGGTGGCAGTTATCGGTGGTACCATTCGAAGAAGCCACTTACTATCCACAGGCCCCAAATCCCTACTAGGCCCGTGCAGGCTGAATACACTTTGGGGAGGCTCCCAGCGCCCGTTGTATTGTACGAGAGAAAGGCGCTCAGGAGTGCGAAAGATACCATGGGCACGAGGAGAGGGTGAGCCTGTGGTCCCTTCTCGGCGAGCGCAGGTACCGGAGCAGAGGAAGGAATCTGTGTGCAAAATGACTCGGTTATTTGATTTGAATGGGGGGGAAGATATCCCCAGTGAAACGTTTCACATTGACAACGAGGCCAACGGCCGAAAATACGAATAGAAGGCCCAAATGCAAGGCCAAGAAAGACTCCAGTGGCGTCAACGATTGTTGAGATTGGCCGATAGCGAATAGGAGGATCCGGGGCCAGAAAATGAGGGCACACGACCATGCCAATAAGCTGGATTCGGGGGTTTGTTAGAATGTCGACGCTAGAAGATGATGATAAGCTGCGCCACAAACACGGAACTCGTGGCCCAAGCCCAGGAAGCGGTTGTGCTCTCGCTAGGCTCCTCGGGATGTGTTAGGGGTGGTGCTAGGCCTGCATCTCCAGGAGCACCTGGCGGTGTTGAGGATGCTCGAAACTTGTTGGATAGATCGTCCAGTTCAAGGTCTGACGACATGGGAGATATGGTGTGATCTACGGATCGGCGCTGTCCGTGCTGCGCAGGGGGCGTTATGTCATGCCAGCTAATTATTGATCACACGACACTAATGAATCAACACATCACATGCGATAGATAGATACAAAGAGAAGCGAGAATTGACACATGAGCAGAGACAACAACGCTAAATAAATCACAATAGAGGGACCGTTCCTGGCTAGAATCGGTCCCTTACCATCCCCCAGACCCTGATCCCCAACCGCCGTCGTTCTGGATGAGCGTCGTTCGCTGGTTCATCCCCACTGGATCAGGTTGCCCAAATCCGGTGGAGGGGGGCGCAGCTCTTTGACCAAAGGGCGTTTGATACCCAGCCAGAGGCGTCTGTCCAAACCCGGACACTGCCGACTGGGCTGGCGTTGCGCGTCCAGCCATGGTGGAGTGGACACTTTGTCCGCCGTAGGGGTTCGGGGTACGCCCAGGTTGACGTACGGATGCACGCCCCGGGGTCGCCATTCCCGACAAAGCTGGTGTACGACCTGGGGTGCGTGCCCCATATGGCGTCTTTGCACCAGTACCACCCCCCAAATTCTGTGAGTCGTGGATCTGGCGAAGTTTGAAGGCGTCACAGAGTTCAGGAACGCCAGTGGCGGGGGTTTCAAAGAGGTAAAAGGCCTCTGGGGCAACACGGACGGGCTAAGTGGAGTTTAAATTGCCCATGCATACAGCAAACAGTGAATAAGCGCACCCAAGTTTGAACTGTTGAACTTTTGTTGGCCAAGAAACAGAGGTTGAAGTGCCCAGGACGCTTCCGGTTGAGGGTAAACCCATACGCACTCTTTGATGGGTTCGCAGCGACAAAGTTCTTCAAGAATAGATCTGAAGAGTAAAGCGGATGAGTGAGTTGTTACAGGGGCTCAAGAGATATACGAACGTAGTTCATCCTCAGGACCCGATTTGAATTTATCGAATGCCATAAGCTCTTCGACCCGACGTGTTAGGGCTTGGACATGGTTGACGATAAGTTCGTCCAAATCCGAAAACTCGTATTTTCCGTCGATGACTAGTTGTCCTCCAATATTTTGCCCGGTCGGGTCAGCGTTCAGCTCAACGACATCTGTGTTTAGAAGAAATCAAGGACAAGCAAATAGGTGATGTGTGATCCGACTTACCGATGTGTTGGAATAGTTTGTCGTCTACCTTCCATGTCACTGCGAGGTGGTTCATCCCTTTAGACGAGGGTCTGATCACAACATCACCTCGCTGTTGTCGGTCGAGGTAGGCTTCAGCAGCTTGAGAGTTGAAATTGTGGAAGTTTGGGTGTTTGATGACACGCCGAGACCGATCAACCTCAGCTCGCTTTTTCCTCTCCTGTAGCTCCTTATCCCGGTCATATCTTGAATAATTCCAACATTCATCGTGCTTGACCCGACGGAACTGACTGTCACCCTCTTGCACATTAACGGGTCGAGCGGAGAGCTCAACGATGATGCTGTCATGGACCAATTTGAGCCCAATGGCAACGATGACCGCGGCTAATGTCTGGCCCCTCTTCACAAAATTGTCGACGCGAATGGTTGCCTCCCGATCATCCGTAAGGTAGGACGCATGGATGACGCCCTCAAGGCCCGAGTCAAGGCGCACGCCAACAGCATTTTGCCTTATCCATAGAACAAAAACGGAGACAATGAGCCCCGTTCGCAAGGTGCGTTCTGTTTCACCCGAAAGCATGGTAACGACGTCCCAGTCATTGGGGCTCGGAAGCGGGCGTCGGTTGTCACCAAAAGGTCGGATTAGTTCGGATCGGATCAAATTCAGGGTATGGCGCTTGCGTTCCCCTCCGGATTCCATGAGGCTGATAGCAAACTCGTCAAGGTTGAGCTCGTCCAGCTTCCTTACATTGTCATCGTCTTCCATGATGAGCGATACAACGTGCGAAGGATGTTCTCCATGGATGTCTTCCTCGTCGAGTTCAAGCGCGTCTGTGGCCATCTTTCGTGCAAGGTCGTAGTCTTCAGGGTGAATACGGGTGGAATCCAGGGGATCCTGTAGGTCAGAGTCTTCGGTGTTCCTTGACTTGGATGGCTTAGAAAACGACGACTCTTGCGGGATGCGAAGGAAACCGGCTGCGTTCAGGAATATCTTCGTCGTCATCAAGGAAGCTTTCACGAACTGATCCCGGTTCGAAAGGTTCCCCCCCTGTAGAGTATCAGCACGCGGTAAAGAACACAACGCTGTGGAAGGACTGACCAGCGCGCCGATCTTCTTGACTAGAGCTTGAGCTTTCCTAGGTCCCAAACCACAAACATAAGGAAGAAGGTGTTGATAGTAAGGGTCTGTCACGGCACGGTTGATGTCGACCCCGATACGATTGACACAGTCGACCAAGCCTCGTTCCAACGCCGTCAAGAGCTTCTCTGCGGGCATCAGGTGCTGGTATTCCTCCTCGAAGGTGATTGCGGTGATGTTCGAGCCCAAAGCGGCGTACTCATTCAGCGGGTTTTGCAAGTAGCGAGCGAGGCCAATGCAGTACTTGACGATGGGGGAAAATGACGCAAATTCATCGGTCACGCGGTTGCTGTGCTGGTACTTGCGCGCGACCTCGTCGAAGACATAGGTGATAGCTATTCGAGAGAATTCCTGCGCCTCGTCGGGATTGACGAAAGAAGTACCGTCTTCGGCCCGGGTAACATGTAAGGTTTCCTTGATCTGCGAGGATAGCTTAGTGGTAGCCACGGAGAAACCTCCGATTGCAATGACATCGGGTTTACGACGGCGAACAAGATCCCTGAATTCGTCCTGATGCTCGGGGTCATTGAGGTTGTCAATCCTTGTGTGTTCGCGGAGACGGCCAGCTTCATCCAAAAAGACAAGCGTAATATGGTCCTTTTGAGGATCACCTTTGCCCCAGGAGACAGCCAAAATAGCGGGGGTCTCTCCAGGTTGGAAATCGGCCATTTTAAATGGCGCGACGTCTACCCTCTGGGATTTGTTAGCAGGCGATTGCATGGTTACTTGGGTGGGACCTACCTCGCGTAGCGTTTCGCCACACTGCCGGGATAGTAGGTCTTCTACTTCCTCTCGTAGCCACTCGCGGGTCCATTTGGCTCCATGGGGTAAGAGGTGTTGCTCGATCGTCTCGGTGATGACCCGCCTTCTCTCGGCATTCCAAGCATTGACTGTGTCACTGAAACTATCGGAAACGAACGCAGAAGACAATTCGTTTTCGAAGTCGTTTTTTTCATCGTCTGACAGTGTAATCGTGACGGTGACGAAGTGATTAGCTTCAGCTGCTAGAATATTCAAAAACTGGTGGGTGGAGTGGAGATCTTCCACTGGTTTATTAAGAAGGTATTTGAATGCCTATTACGGCATAAGTAAACGTGACAGATGAATACGTAGAGACGTACGAAGTAGGGGTGATGCTCGTCGATCTTGTTTAAACCCCTCTCGGTCGGTAGAACGGAGACCCGTGCGAAACTCTTGAACTTTTGCCGAACCACTTGGCGCAAGAGTGGGTCCTTGCCTAACTCTGTGGCAATGATCATGCGAGCACGGCGAAGTAGGTCCGAGGTTGGCAGGGCCTTGGTGGGATCAGGATCTACAAATTGTTCTGCATACGATTCGGGTGCCAAGTCCTGATCATCCACCCAGTAAGACTTCGTCCCCGAGACGAAATTCATAACAATCTCGTGCGACTTTATTCCAAAGCCCTTTGAAAAACCGTTAGTCTGTGAGCGCGTTGGTGAATGCGGCCATACCTCAGCAAGTTTCGATACCACGCTGTGTTTCGCTAGCTCATACGATGAGATTCGGCTGGGCAACTTCTTCTTTCTGGAGTTTGTTGCTTGATCTTCGTCATCATGGAAACGCAATTCGAACTGGTCCCGATTCTTGTCCGCATTTTTGTACTTCAGTCCTAGCCATTCGGTAGCATCCGAGACCATTTCAACGCTGTCTATCTTCCGCCGAATCTCCATCTCGTAGTATTCGTCGGTGACGCCTAGACGCGTATAATAGGTCTCAAGGACTCGTTTTCGCTCGAGGAGTGAACGGTATTTCTGGCCAAGGTCAAAAACACGCCACAGTTCGCTCAGTGATAGTAGTTCGACACGGGTTCGAATATCCTGGGCGTTGAAATACGAGATGTAGTCCCGTTTGTGCACCCAAATGTACGGAACTTCAAACTGCTGAATGAACAGGCACCTAAGGGAAAATGTGATCGAAGTAACGAGGTCTTCGAGGAGGTGGAAATATTGGCCATCTCGACGAAAGTAGTCCCGCTCCTTGCGCTCCGACAAGCGAGTTAAAACCCATGTAGAAGCATCGTCCAGGTCATCTGGGGTCAGTGGCACAAGTGTCGACAAGCCCGATGACTGCGTGAGAGTCGATGCGGCAAGTTGGAGGCGTTCTGGTGTATCCTGGTAACGTATCAAATCGTCTTCCTCGGTAAGCAACCTATCGCGAATTTCGGACGGCTCGAAGACCTGGTGACGTTCATGAAACCAGGAAACAGAAAGAACAAAAATTAGAACCCACGTCTTGGAAACTTGTGTCTGGTTTAGAAAGGATATCATGGTAGTTGTCGTCGTCTTCTACCAACGCCCACTCATAGTCACGACCGTCACCAAAGACCTCGTAGATTTCGTCCCAAGCGCTGCAGTCGATCAGCAACCAGACATAACAATACTGGTGTTGGAGCTCACCTTGCGTCAATACCTGTCAGCTCTGGATGGGAACCGAGGGCCTTTCGCCGCTCCTTTTCTAACCGCCTTCGCTCCCTCCGTCGTTCTTCTCGTTCCTCTTCATCCATGTCACCATGACCCTCCTCTTCGTCGTCGTAATCGATGAAATTGTCCATATCGTCCATGTCTTCCTCATCCTCACGCCCTCCCATACCCTTCTCATCGTCCCAGATGCGGGAGATGTCGTTTGACCGTGACGTGATTGGACCTCCCAAGTCAAGATCATCTTCCGAAGACTCGACAACGGACTTGCGCCTGGATGTAGACGCAACAGGAGGAGAGCGGGAATCGCGTCCGCGCCTTAGGCGAGTTAACTTATTCTTGCTACGCGCAAAGGTTTCCCCAGTGTTCTCCTCAAGAAGTTCAAGGTCGTCGTCCTCTAGAACTTCTTCTTCATCTAGGGCTTGAAGACAAGGAAACTCATGTCAGACCTCCACCTTGATAAGTAACCAATTGCACCGACCTCGCCGATGATGTTTTTTCCGCTTTTTACGCTTACGCCTTTTCTCTTCCTCGTCATCTGGAACCTCTTCTTCCTCCTCGTCCTCATCCACAATGAAACCGTCCCTGATTCGACGCGCCTCCTCCTCGTCGTCTTCAGGTTCTTCAGAACTGTCCGCAGAAGGGGGGGCATTGGTTTCGTCTTCGTCTGCGTCCACAAGCATATTATCATCTCCTTGTCTCTGACGAGACTCAATCTCCGCAGGAGGCGAGGACATGAAGGAGTGTTGGAGATTGACGGTGGGCAAAAGAGCAGGGCAGGCACAAGGGATGAATCGAGGTCGAGCGCTGAAGCGCTGCACTTCCATGAACACGTGCCAACGAGATTGGTCAGCATATCCACCAAATTTTAAACCGAGTCAGATATGGTACATCGCAGTCAGATTCAAGTCAGTGAAAGCCAATGCGGATTGAAAAGTGTTATTTCTGCTCAAAGAGCGTGTATCCTGGTCACGGTGTGCAATGTCATATATATCCATTCGGCCATTTATCGTGATTATCCAGGTACCGCCTTCGTTAGAAATGATGCCAAGGTTTTTCGATTTTGCACGTCGAAGTATGTCATGGTTTCTTCACTGCCGATAGGCGTTGTTTACGACTATACCCTACTCATAGGTGCCATAAAAACTTCAAGTAAGATGATCATTCAATCCACGAATGTTTTATTCCTTCTGTTGGTCCCGCTTCCTAATACGCGTCCAGGATGAAACGGAACCCACGCAAAGTACGGTGGACAAAAGCTTTCAGGAAGGCTGCAGGGAAAGAGATGGTTATCGTACGTATCCAGTTTCTCTCCTCCGTTATTCCCTCATGCATTTACCTGGATCATTCGTAGGATTCTACTATTGATTTCGAGAAACGCCGGAATGTCCCAGTTCGCTATGACCGTGACCTTGTGCAGACCACCCTCCGCGCCATGAAACGGGTCGCGGAAGTCAAGAAACGAAGGGAGAATGCGTTCTGGAAGAACAGGTATTTTATGAAAGCTGTCACGTTGAGAGAAAGCTAACAAAATCTAGGATGGCTACGAGCCGGGAGAAGCTCAAAGCCCATCGGAAGAAGTTATCGGAAAGTCGAACTTCTGTTCGCTTGCTCGAACCAATGGCCGATGCACCAACACCAGAGAAAATCAAAACAAAAATCAGGCAAGTCGAGAAGCCTAGGAGTGCTCTTGTTGTTGGAGAAGGTCGTTCTATGGGTATGGAGGTTGACTAACCCTGATGCGTGTTGGGTTGGTGCGGATCGGCAGTCCTTTGTATCTACGCAAGTGACTATCGTGTTGCAACGTCATACGGTCACAGGAGTTGAAGAGACTGAAAAATCATAGATATATATTTGTAACTGACAGTGTGTGTGCATGCTCGGTCTACCGGTGCTTGTACTTTGCGGCATTGTCGTGGCGAATCTCTGGGTCCATGGTATTCTGAAGCCCGAATAAGGTTTTACTGACAGCCTCGCTAGCGCCGATCATGGGCCTCAAGACAGCAATCGGCACAGCTCGGATAACAGCACGAACAGGCCCCTAAATGAAGGTAATTAGAATCTGAAAAAGTACGAGTATCGACGAACATGCCTCGCTCCCGGAACGTTCGAAAACCTCCATAGGCACTGCAAGGATGGTCTGGGCTGCAGAGCTGAGATTTCGCCTTATACTCGTGTACGCAGATTGTATACCCTCCCTGACGTCGACCGGCTGTTCGGCATACCTACTGATAGGCTCTGTGGTCTCTTCATCCGAAGCCGAATCATGAAAGCCCGTATCAATGGCATCCTCGGATGGATGCGGGACCGTTTCAGCGAGGACAGTCTCGTTGAAATTACTCCCCAGTACGTTTTCGGCCTGTTCTAGGATGACCTGCGTTCCAGTTGCCAGCTGCGCACCAAGTTTGACTGCTTCCATCGCCGTAGACCTTACGAAAGCCTTCGTCCCCTTCTGTAACCCACGCACTACGCGCCCATCCTTCCTGTACTGGGCAATTGGCAGCAGAACTAGATCCGCAACACCAGAACCGACATTGACGACCGAACGGATAGGTGAGACACCCGAGACTACATCCGCAAGTTGTGTAGCCTTGACATCAGGCGTCCACAAATCGTTTAGCATGTCAAAAAATCTTGGCCACCCAGCAACCTGTGGGAAGATGATATCATTCTCAGATACAGAAAGGGGAGAGGGATGAATGGCTCACCCCAAAAAGTGTGAGATGTCTCAGTGTCATCTCAGCACCGTCGAAATGGAAGAAATTCATTAGCTCGATGGTCCGTCCCTCCCGCAAGGCTCGGTAGTCTACCCGTCTTGGTTTATAATCCAATTTCAGTACGACTGGGTAAACCTCTGCTCGTTCTGTGTTACACCCACGCGCATGACGTTATAAGAAGCTGTGCCAAACCACAAGGAAAGCTTACGAAGGTATGCCTCGCTTTTGGGCTCTGTATCGGATGGCACATTGGGGTTTTGGAAGGTGAAAAACTTCTTGAGGAAGTCCAATGCATCTTGGTCAACATGGAGACGAAGGGGTAAGATTTTAGCCTAAATAAATCAGCCCTCTTGTAAGGCTCCATAACCAGAACCCCTAAACTCACGCGCAACCGGGTCTCTTCCAAAGTGTTCCCTGGCACGGGATGAACACCACGTAGCTCAATGCGAACCATGTCCGATCCTGTCTCTCGAATATTGCCGCGTGAATCGGAGCGAAGAGCTGTGAGGAACTTTCTCCACGTCGATGTCTTCACATGGTCTAGGATTTCTGCATCTTTGACCGTGGCGAAGGTTCTAGACACGATTTTGTCATTTGGAACAAATTTGACAATTTCGCTGTATAAACCAGATAGGTGTATTTCGATGCTAGGACTACGTGACCTTGTCATGCGCCGGCCATGAAGTCTTGTTGGATGTGGGACATTTGGTCTTCCAGATGACGTAGGTCGCAAAGACTGCCAAGAACTGACGCTGGCTGTATCGTTATCTTCCCGCAGCTCCTCATCTATAGCTGCAATTAGTGCATCCGGTTCCATTTCATCTGCATCCTGATTGAGGCCGACATGAATTGAGTTGAACAAGAGGGTGTTTGTAGGATCAATGCTGGGGTCGTATGCTTGTCCACTGGCGACCAATTGTTTGATTCGAGTGAGGCGTCGTTTCATTTTCTTCACTTCGTCTTCGATAGCTTTACGAGTAGTGGCCCAATCATAGCCCTCATAAAGGAATAGTTTGATATCACCTTCACGTATGACGATACGGTTTAACTCGTCTGCTAGCCTAAACAATAATTACTATCTCAAGAATATATGAATGTTGAGCGGTACGCACTGGGGACTAGCTTCTACTAACGCGGGCAATGTGTTGAAGAAATTTTCGACGGCACGTAGCCCATTTGGATCAAGGACTTTGATAGTCTCGCCGCCTACACTGGACACGACGCCTGTGTCGGGAGGAGACGGCGGTTTGGCATCGCCCGTCAGTCGACTCTGGCTAGGATCATCCATATCTAGGTCGTCATCATCGAGCTCGCGGAGACCCGCTGCGGCCCCAAAAGACACGTCCAAATAGTCGGGGTTGGAGGGAAGATCGTCATTGATCATATCTGGAGCCGCACCGACTTCTGGGACACGTTGGAACGCGTGCTGATCGATTGAGTCTGGAACAGTAACGTCAACAACACAAAACAATGCAACGATTGGCGTTTACATGTAAGTTCGTCTGGGGAACTTTGCTGAGCCGACACAACTGTTGGCCGCCTTGGTATAGGCTCAGAGGGAACGTCCCTGCTTAGTTGGTAAACGCTGACCGCGACTTCAATATGGAAACTACCACATACGGTGGACTGCCATCAGCCCCAAACGCCGTGCCAAGATCACCGAAGTACAACCCCAAAGTGGACCCTGTATCAGCACAGAGGTGAATGCGGAGAGCGATGCGGTCGACAGTAATCTGAAATTTGTGTTAGAAGGGCGCAACTATGAGGCATCAGGCAGGGTACTTCGGAGCGGGCCACCGATTCATTTAGTCGCTTGAGCTTGAGCGCAATATCAGGAATGTCAGTAATAAGCGCATATCCCAATTTCTTTCGTACGAGTCAAGCGTGAGCATAAATCAAGTGATTAACGACATGCCTTCCAATATAATGGTCCCTGAACTTCGGGCTGACTTCGGTGACTGGAGTCTTTAACTTCGAGATAGTTGTCAATGAATAATGTCGTCAATGCTCGTCCAGCTATCTGTAATCGAATCTCGGGGGAGTCTCCAACCACCTCTGTGCCGAAGTCGACATCCCCAAGATGAAGAACGAACGCTCCAGTATGATGTGGAGCAAATAGTCGCATCGACCCCTCCGTTATCTTTACCGTTATTCTTGTTCGTTCACTAGGAACAACGGATTCGAATACCTGGGATTGGTACGATGAATGGGACAGTCAAGTCGAAGGGAACATGACTTACGCCAGGAGGAGACTTTGCAAATGAAACAAGTGCATCTATCCTTTTCATATTTGGGAAGACATTGAGCGTGAATCCATGTAAGCCTAATTTGATTCGGGACTCCTTCGAATTATTTTCAGACAATGCGATTGATGAAAACTGCAGCTTGATAACTGGCTTGGGTGTTGAAAACTGTAGGTCAGAGTGAGTGCGAACATAAGTGAACCACAAAAAATAAAAATCACCAGGCGACGCGGTGCTGCCAGAGAAAGTAATGGGTATGGGAATGGGTTCACTGCGTCATTCACAGTAATACCCACTACAGAGAGTGTGACGACAGTTTCATCCTGAAAAAATCTATCAGCATAGAAGCGTCCAAGCATGAAGACGTACTTTTCCGTCGGGTTTGGATTCCAGAAGGACATCAACGTCGGATAGAAAGACGTCAAACGGCTCGACGGAGTGAGATTCACCCTCGTTCTGAGGGATTAAGAGCCTCATGGAAGCTATGTCGAGTGAGAACGAGCGAATTTAATACGTGAAGACTTTCACCTTCTGATATTGTCACTTTGACGATGCTTTCGGTGGACGACTTAATGTTATCGGATGGGATTTCACCCACGGGGATCTCGACACTGCTGTGTTTGCTGTTCGAGAAAAATCGGCTTCCTAGTATACTCGGGTTTCGGCTCGTGTTCTCCTGAGCTGCATCGTTTGAAGTCGCGGTTGTTCGCTCTAAGAGTTGTGACACATCGTCGACCCAAAATTGTAAACCGTCAAAAAGGGGCTTAGAGATATTCAGGACGATAGACGGGATATCGATCTCCGTAACGACAGCAGAGCGCCGGCTATTTTGTCCTGACGGGGGAGGGAGATTCTGGGATAGCTTGACGAAACTAAATCGCCTTGTGAGGGACGCATCACCTTGGAATCGAATGTGATCATGGGAAGCTGGAACTTCAGTATCTGCGTCAGGTAACAGTGGGCCGACTGAACAGAAACCTCTAGCAGTCTCCGCCTTCGTAGAAGAGCAGGCTAACAACAAAGTCCGCCATTCCGCGGTGAGTAGGTGATTATCCCGTGGGCTCGAGTCTTGATATATAGACTCAGTTTTCGTGCCGATCCCGGGATACATATCTCCGACCCCCAATGGCGACCGCGAAGTTAAAGTCAATGCATGAATATCTAGTATCACCGCACCAGATCTTTGGAGAAGTGATGGGGGTGATGGGCATCGTATTTGGACCCTAATCATGACGAAGCTGACTTCAAACTCGGTTCGGGCATCGTGGCGGGAGGCCTCCTGTTTACTCAACTTAGCAAATAAACGTGAAAAGTAGGACGTGGGTGAATACCTGGATGGGCCTCTGATCTTTTCTCAACACCGGCGGGGGCTCTTCAAAAACCGGTTCCTTGGATAAGTAGTCAACAGACAGGTTGAGGTCTTCTAGCTCCTGTCGATGAATTTGTTGTAAGGTTTTCCTTTGTGGGCTTGAAAATGCGGTTAGATCCCTGCTGTTGGTGCGTCTGCTGGCACTTTCATGGTCCCCTTCTTTGGGTTCATACGGACCAAACTGGCTAGGGGCCGAATCAGAGCCAGTGCGTGGAAATGAAAGGGTCTCCAGAAAATCCAGTGCGGCTGCGATACTTCCCAAATCGACGAAGACATGGAGAGGGGCGATATTTATCTGGATACTACACGCCGGTTCGGAAGAACCCCCCGTCCCCGAGTCCTTCGGCGTTGACAACAACATCTGCCCGGATAAAGCGGATCGAGGCTTGTTGGCAGGCTTTTCTTCGGAAATGGCTTTCGGAAGAGACGCGACTGGAGGGTGGGCTGGTGAGTCGCCTAAATGGTCCCTCTGGGGGCGTCGGTAACTCGGTGGTGGCCTCACCCGCCAGAAGGTTAGCTTGGCCTGATTGGTCCGATTGTCTTCCGAGGTCCAGTCCAATATTTCAAACTCGGGAAGAGCGGGGATCGCCTTGCGAATGAATTCAGAAGAATCGAGGTGATGATCCATATTGGGAGGGGGATGGTGCTCGGGGCGGTATTGGGTAGATAGAAAATGGTCGGTTAAGACGATAGGTAACACAAAGGTAGCGTGAGACGCAGGTCGGGCCGTTGCATTACTGGGCATGCAGAAAGCCAATGCCGACAGATCATTAATGGAGAATCCGATATGGCTCGAGGTCGTCCCCCTTACCATCCGCGGTACTCGGCTCCTCCCTGGCAAGTGTTCGGGACTCGGGCTAGGTTCATCTATGACTTGCTCCAAAGCCGTGGAAACAGATAAGTCGGCCTTGAGTCTATCTATTAGGAAACGGACGTAATTGTGGTTGGTACTTGGAGGCGTCAGTGGGTGGGCGAAGAAATCGGCGAGAGGGTCGTCGTGTGAGGAACTGGTGAGAGGCGCCGTAACAGATTGTAACAACAAGACAAAACCTCGGATTTGTATCGTAAGCTTTGCTTGATCGAGCAAGGATAATGAGGGAACCACGAAACCAGGGTTATTGGGTACAGGAGGCGCGGCACTTGGGCCTGAATATGACCCAACCGCAGAGACGAGTGCGAGTATTGCATTGATCTGTCCGGTGGTGAGGGCACAAGCGAGGATTCCCAAAGAAACCGAAATTTCGAGGTTCGGTTGTAGGTAGTCAGACCCAGATGCCCCCGGTCCAGAAGCGTAAGGGGTTGAGACCGGTGGTCTCGATGAATCCGACGGTGCTGACGTTGTGATGTGAACCACAATTGGCTCTGTAGCTAGTGAGACTATGACTCGGTAAAAGTACTCATTTTCCCTTGCTTCATCGGCTTGAGATTGCAGACAGCCAACCGTGCCACTGCTAGAATTCGGCTCTATGTCATGGGCTTCAACATGCAGCGAATGACCGATTGTATCATCGCAGGTTCCGGGCGTGAGCTTGGGACCTTGTGTCGTAAGAGCACTTTGAAAAAGACTGCTACTTGTTGACCCTGAGGGTGAACTTGGCCGCGAACGGTTCTCAGGAGTTGAGGGCGTTACGGGCTTCGCAGACGGAACAGGTTCGTTTGAGTCTGGCCCGCCCTCGAGGGAGAAGAGTGGGTTGGGTGGAGAGGGAGATGCGACAGTTGAAGACAACGCTACGCTGTCAACTCGATGCGAGGGTGCGGAGAACTCGCACGGGGTGGAAGAAAGAGAACGCGACTCGGGGTGACTGGACGAAGGCGAGTTCGATGTGCTTAGATCACAATGTGCAATCTCTACTCCTGAAATGCTAAGCGTTCGAGTTGACTCGCCACTGCCAGGGGTCGGTCTCCCGTAACGGAGCTCGGAGACCTTAAATCTGAAACTTGAATGGCCCGGATGAATCACAGTTATGCTAATATCTTTCGCAGAGAATGTGAATTGAGAGAGAAGATACTCGAACATACTCGCGAACATCGATATCCCTGTGGGGTCCACGTCCGAGAGGACCTCAGGCTCGTCTGTCGAGGCGTTGAGTCCGCCCGGCACATAGTCGTCGTTCTTGCTCGTGTGGGGGGCCCCACTAGATTGAAAAGCCTGATATGCTTCTGTACTCTCTTCACGCGTGATCTCCTCGTGAGCGAAGAGTTGCGCAGCCTCTGATATGGAGTCGGCGAGGTTCGTCGACGGGGGCGGAACGTCATTTGCCACGGGGGGGATGAGAAGAAAGATGAGATTTAGAGACCGAACTGACAATTCCACGCCATTCGTGAGTGGGTTGGGCCATGGTATGCGCGCCGAAACAGACGCGATGCCACCCTTATGGAGCTGTATTGGCAACCCAGCGAGCAGGTTGTTGATCGACTCACGAAGAACAACTTAGATGTGATCCAATTGAAACGGGTAGACTCACAGTACACTCCAGTTCCAAATCATTGATGGTGAGGTTTCCCGAGCCGATGGCCGAGTCTATTTGTTCGACATCCAGTTGTCCAGGTTTGAGGAGATGGCCAAGGAATCTCTTAAGGATGAAAGAGAAGAATTTACGTTGCAAATTTGGGATGATAGAGACATCGAACTTCGGGAACGTGAACCAGGAGGGCACCCAGGAAAGCATTATTCGCAGACAATGGAACTTGCGGGGGTTCTCGTCACATCGCAGTATATGGCAAGTTAGCCAAATTAGGACCACATACAGATTACGTCAGGACATGTGATCATCGCATTCTCAAAATCCCTTTTTTCCCATTTTACTACAACTCCGGTGGTACGGACCATGAGTCAATAAACAAATGACTTTCTTTCCAGAAGAAAGCTAGAGCTCTAATCTACCACTTTGAAATGGTGATTATCAATGGTCGAATAAAGAAGACCGTCGTCCATCATATCCTCGATTGCTAGTCTAGTATAGCACAACTCTCCGTGAGTATTGTGACAGGCAAAGGTATACATAGAAGTTACCTGATCTCTGACTCGCGAGTTGTGGAAGGACCGATGCGCCGGTACATCACTTGGATCGGTACTCCATTTGGGAAGTGGGGTGCACTCTCCTGTATTTGTATTATTATGTCTCTCTGTAGAGGGCTAAGTGAAGAGTAAGGATCTTGTAGAAGAGACGGTGGCTCAATCGTCTGTAAGGGAGGAACCCTAGATGACGACAACGGTGGTGACTCGGGTGGAGGCGGAGATCGTGGAACCAATTCTGGTTCAGAGTCCGAGTCAACCAGCGTCAGCGCGTCAATCCCCGTCAGAGTGGTATTAAAATTGGCCTCCGATCCCTGTGCAGTGAGATAGTCTTCGTCTTCTTCCTCCGTCTGCGCGGCAGGTCGTTGTGGGGTTGGCGGAGATTGCAGCATGCCTAGCGTAGTACTGGTAAGTTGAGCCCGACTCGGGGGTGCCAACGGCAACTGCAAGTCAAAGTTTCGTTGTTAGTTCACGGGTCATTAGCGCACCAAATATTGCGCATAGATACTCTTTGATTGGATACAAACACTGCCATGGCCTCCAAGCAATGAAAGAACGGTTCATGCATGTCGCGAACTAGTCGGATGTGCGTTGCCTGCAGGTCATTGACACCGTTGAAGACCTTTAGTCGCCCTATCACGCGAACGTAGACGTGTGCCCTTTGATCGATCAACGTAAAGCCGTTGGAAGGATTCCTCTTCCCTACTTACTGAAGTGCTTCCTCAACCATAGGGTCTATTTCTGACTTGAGAGTTAGGCTCAATATCATGGACAGACGCCCAGCACTGCCGTCTTCTAAAACGTATTTTTTCATGGTGGGGTATTCGTGGATATTGACGATACCAGCGACACAGGTGACCTGGGAGGTTCATATAATTCAGAATATTTTCCCGAGGTGTATTTTTTCATACCCTATCAACCTTGATTCCATCCAAGAAGAAGTTGGACTGTGGATGCGGCTGCTCAGCGTGCAGGAGCTGGCGAATTGTGGCAGGATAGAGCCCATCGGGGGATGAACGTCCTAGCTGCTGAAAAACCCAATTAGCGTACCGAATGCTGTAAGTTTAGCATATCCCAGGAAGGGACTTCTGAAGACTCGGTCATGACTCGGATAACAGAAGTAAACCACGAACCGGCAGCCTCGCTAATCTCGCGTACGAGTCGGACATAGAGGTCGAGTGGGTCGAGTGTCCCAGGTCTTTCTATATTCCAGTCGAAAGAGCGGTGAGAGCCTGGGAGGGGTGCACGACCAACCTTGAGCGGTAGAGACAACGGCAACAGTAGCGAATTTCAGTAGGTGGTAAATGGATTCCAGATATCGAACGATATCGTCAACACAAGTGCTCACTGGCGGGCTGGCGCTAGGCTGGGAATCCGGTTGGTGGCGCCCTCAGGTTCTCACATATACCACACAAGGCACAAAACCGATTCGGACACACGCCCAGGAAATGTTGGACCCAGGGTCGGCCGAAGACCAGAGACGATTTCTACATGTTTCCGAGGAGGAAGCGCGAGCAAAGCTAGCCGAGGTCTTCGAAGTGTCGGGTTGTGCTCGCCCTTTGCTTGCCGTGGATCTCGATGATGTTCTATGTCAAACAACAAAGTGCGTTGCCGAGTGTGCGTCATTGTCTACTAGTACTATTTGGGCTGCCCCTGATCTCCTGAGCCGTGCAGGGCATAATCGCAGGTTTGGGACGGACATGCAGATCGAACAATTTTACTGTCAGTCCCGTTGCTTCCGCATTGTGGCGACCAACCCCCATACCTACAGCCTTCGCTGGCAGACTCGACTTGGTATAAAGTAACGATTATGCCCTTATAATACCCCACGTTGTGCCGACCCGAGTGACATAGAATCCAGGTTGGGGTTCAATATCCATTACGGCGGACAAAGTCAAAGAGTTCTATGCCACCGACCAACTCAAGCATGCAGACCCCGTGCCAGGGTCTTTGGACGGTGTGGGTCGTCTTCGTGGTATGGAATATAACCTTGCTATCGTGACGGCTCGGTCGATTCCGCTTGAGCTAGATAGCACATTAACTTGGGTGGACAAGCATTTCGGTGGTAAGTTCATATGAGACTACTAAGGACCACCTCGATAAGCTCATGCCACGAAGGAATATTCTGCACCATAGTTTTCTCGTCGCAGGGTGATAACACCCTTACACACGATGGAAGATGCATCGGCACGACGCTTAGCAAGCTGCAGGTTTGATCTTAGCCTGAGTTTGTCAGGTTCTGTATTGATGAGACTCGTCCGTTAGATTAGTGAGCAAATGCAATCAGAATTACTCATTGATGACTCGCTGGAGATGGCGTTGAATTTCGGAAGAAATGCAAACCGTCCAGTATTTCTCTTCGGGGACTATGCATGGAATAAACAAGTTGACACTGGTGACCCCTGGACATTCGACGACAAATCTGCACTTGAGGGTGGAAAGGAGTGGTGGAAAGACGATACGACAAGCATAGGTAGCGAGGATAAAATTTGGAGAGTGCGAAATTGGGACGAGGTAATACAGAGGTTGAAGGGTAAGGGTAAAGGTGCATAGTCAGCTTAATTGCACAAGCCACATCGCAAAGCGGTATTTTCAAGTGGTATTATGCATAGATATTGATGGGCACTCGAGCTCCAGACCTTGATACTTTTTTGCGATCGCATACCAACTCACTGCGACACCTGGAAATGTGTTTCGTTAATGGTGCTAAAGATGATGCCATCATCCATTAGTTGCTCCAGGGCTCGTCTATGCAACACGATCATGTAAGTCATAGTTGACTGAAGGAGGTGGAAAATCTCACTCGATAGATTCTGCACTTCCTCCTACGCCTTTCGCGATAGCGCTGACATGTACGCCTTCTGGTCTCTGAGGCTGGTTCAACATATAACGAACAATGCTCTGCGAAACGGGTTCAAGGTGTCCGTATTGGTCATTGGCTGTCGATTGATGGACCTGACCGGCAGAGTATGCTGATAATGATTGCCCTCCGCTTGGGCCGGTGGTCTGTGCGTTAGACCCCAGCTAGGTGACGTATCAGTCGGCTGTAGTGCAAAAAACTAGAAGCAAAAACGTACAGGGCCGCGTTCAAATTGCACTTGGACATGCATGGCATGCAGCTGATGGTGAAATGGCTCATAAAAGTCCGTGGTGGTCCGAATTCGAGTTGCGTTAATGTACTTCTTTGACCCGAAGTTTTTGATTGTCCCAGTAACCTTGGCGTATGTATTTGGCCTACACAATTAAGTAACAGAAAGGGTGATATGTTAGACAAAAACCTCACTTGACCTCGTCCTCGTCGTCTCCATCGTCTTGGCTAATCGAATCAGACCAATGTCGCACCTCCAGGGCTCCAGTACCATCACTAAGCTTATACACGCAATTCGTCGCTTGCTTCTGGACCGAAACGATGTGCCCGACGAGCGTCACCTGAGCAGAGACATTGAGAAATAGGATGCTGGGTACCCAGATGAAAAGCGCACATGGCCTAACACCGTATTTTCGAGCATCCAATCCGCATCTGGGTGAGCTTGTGTGGCTAGGTAAAATTGTTTCGCAGTAATGGGTCGAATGGACTGCGAAAGAGTGCCCCGCTATAAAGAAAGTCAGAGAGGGGAAATAGAATGTCGGATAGCCAAATCGTACACGACCAAGTCCTCCAGGGCTACCACTTGTGCTACCAAATGGCGATCCTCCGGTTAGGTAGCCACCTCCACCGGTATTCCCATAAAAATCGACAGCTGCGTGACTTAGATGACGAGTGTTGACAGATAGAAAGTTCACCCACACTGGCTCATATCGAGGTCAGACGCTTGGTATGTTGTATGTGTACTTGGGTCGAACGTCGCGCCTCCTATGTATTTGACGCGTGATGTCTTTATTGTCACGCCTCACGGTGTAACATAATCACGTGCATTTGGTCACAATCTGCTTGATGTAGATCACATGATGTATTAGGCCAAGGCCACAAATATGGTCGAAGCACATAGATTACATGGGTGTCTTGCAAACCCGCTCCATCCCCCTCCCGACTCCTTCCATAACCTTCTTTTGAGACTCAGTCAAAATTTTGCCCACATCAAGGACATACTCATGGGTTATCTTAATCGCAAGTCAGTAAAACGTAGTTTCAAACGCGCAGATGTAGAGGCTCACCTCAGAATGCGTCTGAAGGGCCTTGCAGTCCTCGACAAACAGCTTCCGCTTATCAGACGTCCCTTCCAGCTCGCTAATCTTTACCAATTGAGCACCAATTCCCCTGACCTCATCGATAGCACCCGCACGCAAATTTTTAATGTGTTGAACGAGCTACGAAAGCTCCATCAAAAGATATCTGGAAGAGACTGTTCCACTTACTACACCAAGTTTGTGGATACGGACGATAGAAGCATCCTTGAAGCGCTTGGTGCAGATAAAGAACACAAGTAGTGCCTTTTTGCGACGTCAACAACCACTAGGCTAGTGGATAGTTAGCTTACCTCTTGTGCCAGAGCGGCGATGTGTAATATCTCATAGATCGGACGTGCTGCTTCAACAGCTCTTGTGAATTTGGTGCGTGCATCTACCGAAACATCAATCCAGAAGGTATAAGGAAATGTGGAAGCCGCTCACTCTTGAAATACGACAAAATAGAGTCAGGGGGCTCAGTGATTTGAGGAGCATCATCGGGTTTCCTCCCATGTCCATTTGAGGGCACCGCATCACTTGGAGAGTGGCTGTTCTTTGCGGGTTGTTTGGCGCCTTCCGCCCGAGGCCGAAGGAAATCGTGGAATGGATCCAACCAGTTTGCCAGATCGGTCACATAGTGAAATAGAGTAAGTTCATCTTCTGTAAGCTGACTTGTTGTGAGGGAGCGGAGCTGTCAACAGTGATACGAATTTACCTCTGACAGCTCATCCGCACTCTGGACTGCCAAGCGTTCCCTCAGGGGTATCTTTGCGTCTGGACTAAAGCTTTGTCTCGGACGATCCCCGACGAGTAGCTTATCGTCCTCGACGGAAAGATCCAGGTCACTGGCTCCGGACAGGGCCTTAATGTAGATTTTGAGGAACACGGACAGCCATCCTGCCTGGTGACAAGTGGTTTGCATTCTGGCCACCGCACTGTGAAATGAGGCGTGCTTACTGCCGGTTCCTTCCCAAAGAGAGTTGTTTGTGAAAAGAAAGATGGCTGGCCCCGTGGTTGGTAGTTCGGGAGAATTTCCATGTCACGGTTATCGTGATGCACTGATATCTAAATCAGTCGCAGCAGAGAGAATATCGCGAACAAAAACGCACATCGATCGAAGATAAACTTTAACTCGATCAACTCCATATCCACCAGTTCAGAGCTGATTTGTTCGTGTGAGATGCGCAGTCGAACATGCTCAACCTTGACAAGGTCTCGCTGAAGGGAGTTATCTAGTCGTTCTTCGAAGACAACAAGTTCAGGGATCTAGTAGATTAGTTAGCCTGTAAGTAGTTGTGAATCAATCAGGACGTACCTGTGAGTACTTTTCCGTGCTAAATGCTTTGACGATGAACTCAGACGTCTAACAATTGTTAGCGATAGTCAATGTGGGGGATATGAAATTGCGCTTACTTCCTGAGAGTTACTAAAATAGATGTGACTGGATTCCAGGCACTCTGAGGCATAGGTGAGATCACCTGTAGCCGCTAACGAGAAATTGGTGGCACGAGAAAGGATCAAGTATGACATAGTGTCATTCTGGACCTGTTTTACGTTCAGGAGACGATAGTGGTCCAAAGCTAGTTGTGGTGCGCCTGACATCAAAAGAAAATCTAAGGCATCTGCAAGAATGCGTCGAGAATCTACAAACATACCCAAAAGGCGATAAATCCTAACCAGCTCCAGGTGGACTTGATATGATTGGGGACTTTTTTTCGAAGCATATTCCAACACGACGACGGCGTTGTGAAGGTGGGCCACCGCATTATCGAGGGCGAACATGTTCACGTATACCTGCGCGGCGAGGATTGCCAGGTCATCCGGAAGTTGTAGCTCTAATTTTGGGAGGTCCTTTCCAAGGGGTAGGGCTTCGAAATATTCACGAACAAGGTCTGTAGCACGGATACGCTCCTGTTCCACTGTCAACTGCGCTGCGCTCAAGCCATATCGTAGCAGCTTATGGGCATTGATGGATCGCCGAAGTTCCATCTCTGAGGTCTGCATAGGCTTAGCACTAGACTAGGCATAAGTCGAGAGACCTACAGGGGTGTGGCTTGTTCCTCCGAGAAAGGTGATCCAGTCGGTCAATACATCGGAATCGAGGTTCGTATATGGTCGTAGATCCTCATAGCATGCTGCCTTGTCTCCGAGAATCTCGAAGTAGTGCTTCAGGAGATTCAATAAACGAGAAGGTTCTGCTGATATTGGGAGTGGGCCCACGGAAAAACTGAGGATTTACATACCTGGAGGTATCTGGTGGACTACACCGAGCCTTTCAAGTTCCAGTAGACCCAGCCAGGCTGCCCTGTCGCGACTACCGTCCTCCTCAGCAACCTTTGTGAAGAGGCCTCGCGTTTTTTCCACACGCTGTGCAAGGTCAGGCGGTGTTGACTGATCTTGTGTCGAGGTTAGGAACGTGGCATCTAAGATAGAGGCAAACTCGAGCCAGTTGCGATCCCTGCAGGGGCCTCTAAATGGCAGATATATTGGTATAGTGTATATAACTGACCTTTTCTCTACTATCCGTTGTTCCGCGATATCCCCTTCATCCGTTTGCCAGCCTCCCACCTTCATGATCTCCCGCCGCAAGTAATCGCAGGAGAGATTGCGAGCACAAACGAACCGTCCTGACTCGGTGTCTAACAGTTCCCGAGCATCCTTATAGAGTCCGAGCTGGCGGAGAATGGTGGTGTAAAGATAGAATCGATCCGGATGTACTTCCGCTTGCTTCCAAGAAGCCACAATAAGCCGGTGAGCCAACTTTAGTAGAATATCACGCATCTCCGCCGTAGTCATGGGGTCATTGGCCTTCAACTGAGCATGAGTACAATAGAGAGTATGATGATAGTAAACGCGACCTGTAAAAATGTGCACGTTATGCCCCAAAATACGTAGCGGTCATTGTGAAATTGCTTGTTTAACTTGTTGGCTAGCTAAGGGGGATTAGTTTAAAGGAGCTGCTACAAGGTAGGGGAACACCGGGAATGCATGTGAGCGATGTATGAAGTGAATCTCACCAGTTGAGCGGCTTTCCAGTTTCCCGCACGAACATTCGCAAAGAATGCTTGACGACCAAATTCATCATTGTCAGGCTGCTGCTTAAAGGCGTCTTCGAATAGCTTTACCAAGTCAGCGACTACGGGTCAACAAATTCAGCCATGGGTCATAAGATAATTAATACTTGTGTACTGACATCTGCCGAGATGGCGAAGGGCGTGCATGAGCGCATTTATAGTCCCATCGTCTGTTGGTTTCGTCGCCAGCACCTCTTCACAAATTACAATAGCCTCTTCAAATTTCTGGGCGCGAGTAAGAGCAAGAGCCTTTAGCGCCTAACCATATATGAGAAACTGGTACCGAAATCTACAGAAGAAGCACAGGTACCTTGAGATGGTGATTTTTGGGGTGCTTTTTGAGTAGCTTATTACAAGTCACTAGTGCCGATTTATGGGACCCACTGTCCAAGGCGTCTAGGTGACAGAATTGTGGTGATGACGGCGAATTTTCAAAAAAATGCTGACACACCATAAATTGGGCGTATCTGACGCTCGAGAGTAACAGATGACATTGATTGAATGAGAGTGGTTGGGACTGTGATGGTTCTGTCAAAGCTGCCAGAAACTTGAGACGCTGGTGGGTCGCTCGGCAATGACAAAGTTCGTGTTTTCAAACGCTCTGGATCTGCCAGCGGTACATGTACACGTAAGGTTGCGTGAAGGAGATGTCGCGCTACGTTATATTAAAAAGTTTGTTGGGGGTGATCGAGTGATCCCCTCAGCACATATCGCTCAGTCCGGCATAACCACTCGGCAACGTTTACCCACATCCACACGTCTTTACAACGTAAATGCCTCCTGCGTTGCTATCTCGGTGAGTTTCAGCTTGCCACATAGGGTGAGTGCCGTCCTGATTATTCGCTGGGCCAGTACCCTGGACCCTCTTTTGGGCATCTTTACTGGTGTATTTGCGTATTACCTCTACGAAACAAATCCTCGGACAGCACCACCCCCCGAACAAAAGCTGGACACTCTTGTGCGCTGGAAGATTGAAAAGTACCAGGCCAACCGCGCACAAAGCGACTCGGAGGGGACCAGTTCAGACACAGAATTGTCAAAATTATTGGCCCAGGTCAAGGAAAAGTGATATGCGATACCGTTACATTTTACGCGTTACTCTACACAAATGAACACTATCCGATTCGCAACTAACATTACTGTGTCCCCGATGGCATAGTTTATGTAGTACGCGTACTGTTGAGCGCCTCTCGAACGAGGTCCATGACTTGAAGGAAGGTGGCCCTGTCGGTATCGGAAGGCCTCTCGGAAGAGCGAGGCGGTTTCAATGCGATTCCTATGACCACAGGGTTATGGGATGTCCCCATCTGACCATCCCGTTCCGAAGTCCATACGAGGGTTGCGATTTGGGCGGCATAAGATGAATACAATGTCTGCTGATCCGGGGATGGTGCATTTCCGAATAGATAGGTCAAATCAATTGAAGGATGGACTGGTGCTAGGGTGCTACCACCAGTGTCAGACGCAAGTTCGTCCGAAGGCGTCTCAGTAAGGGAAATGGTGGTTGGCACTGAGGCATGGATCTGGGCCGGGTCAGATAAGAACAATCGTGGAATATAATTGCAAACTGCGTACAAGGGCCCCAACTTTTTGTAGCTGCGTCACAATGACAAGAACCCGATCCGAAAAAGTCTGAATGATGACCTGGGTGTGGACGGAATCGATGTCCCGTTCTATGAGCACGACTGGCTGCATCATCACCGTGTCCAGCTAGAGCGCCGGCCCGATCTCCTCAAAGATGAACGCGACAACCACGACCACGACAACAACCGCGACCGCCCCTCTCAAGGGTAAAGCAAAGGACGACCCTACACAATCAACGCTACCATCCCACTGGTGGAATTTTTACGCCCTTATAGAACAACGACGCAGGTTTCGCACTCTCCTCCCTCAATTACTATCTCCCGGTCCAACTCACCCTTGACAGACCGGTAGTATGGACTAGTTTAGCCATTCTCTTCGCCCACGAAAGCGAGCCTGCCGTTGTTGGCCGCGCATTTCCATCGTCAAGGCAGTTTCGACTTCAATCCCCTTCCGTTATTGCCAATACGCCAGGATCGTATGACCCTCCCACCATTCTTTGCGTATCACCCGATGAGAATTGGTTATTTGCATACTTCCCTGGTCGGCAAATACCTGGAGTAGGATGCTTCTGGAAAGTTCAGCACGTAGATGGGTGGGATATAATCGAACATATTAGCTTCGCCCGCGGCAGGGGTGTCGTCTCCGCTAAATGGCTGGGTCATGCTAGAGAGGTACGCCAGGATACTATGATATCTCCGGAGTACTGGTTCACCCGTATGGCAGTGGATCGCCGACTCAGGCCGAAATACATTGAGGCTTCCTCCGCTCGGACCCGTCGTGTTGGCCTCCTTGCAAACACTTGTACTCGTTACACAGAACTTTCAGGTGCAACTCTGTTGCGTCCGGTCCGGTCCTCAACAGGCTAAAATAGCGACCGTATCTTGCTCTCTCGAGAAACACGAAGAACCTCGCGATGTGAATAGTGGCCCTTCGAATCTCGACACCCCTTCTGGGTTTGAGAGCCGTTATTGCACGTACGCAGCTATTGGTCTTGGCTACAACGGTTCGCATGACATTTCCTTTCCTTTACTCGAGTTTGAAATGTTCTCGGTTCAGAGTCCACAATTCTCGTGGCGACTCGTTCACGGCCGAACCCACTTCCCCTGGAATCATCCTACGCTTCGCTCGGACTCGATGAAGTCCCCGAGTTATCTCCTCACTTCCACGGCGTGCACATGGCCGAGTCCGTAGATTGGGAGAGTTGGGCACAAGAGTCTAACATTGAACTCTGTGAAGTTCGTTTAGGCTCCGACAGCATACGGACATGTGAGTGCTCGATACACACTTCTCTCCAGAATACCAACATCGCATTAGTTCTCATTGCAAGCCCCCTTCCCCCTCTGAGGTGTGACGCTCATCCACTCAGTTCCTTCATGTTTTGTCCTGGAGATCCACTGCAGCCCGCCGTGGCCGAATCAAACTCGGTGCATCCTATCCCGAAGGTATACTTATGCTTGTCACTCCTAAACCTGGGAAAATGTGATGACCGAGCGTCTGGGATGGAGAATCGCATTGGTCCTGGAGCGGATTCTACAGCCCCCAAATCGGAACTAATCGTCTTTGGCATTTTTAAGAGACAACACCCCCACGCCAACTTCTCAGAATGGGTTCGCTTTTCTTTGTGATAGAACAACTCATGGATATTCACTGTCTGGTGCAGTCATCGACGAAGCTGATGTCAAAGACCTTTTCTGAAGCCTTGGCATTTATATTACCCCACCATCGATCTCCTCGTGCAAATACAATCGTCGTCGGTAGTCTGAGTGCCCAGGGTCCAGCTTCGTACTCGAAAAGAAATGTGACGGCGAGGGCTCCCAGCGGTAGTATGATGGTACTCAAACTGTGAGCAAGCTTTGTTGAATAATGTTTCGTTTCTTATACACCGGACTCAGCCCGTCACTTGATGTTCATCCTGAATGGTGTTCCGAACCCCTCTTAATGGGTTGGAGTGAGAGCTCCTACGGGTATCGTGAGTCGTCTTTTGACCGCGGAAACCGTCATACTCAGTTCGTACTTCATATGTCGTTTCAGCCCCTGTCAGTGTGGCCCTCTCCCCCAATGCCGCCCTCCTTTGTGCTGTCTCCCAATCAACGACAACCACCTCGAAGTTAACGATCCACACGATACCTAGGAAATACCAGATTGATAATTCAGGTAGACCGAGTCCATTTCTACTTCGTCGTTTAGTGTCCAGGTCTCATGATAATACCGCTTAGCTGTCGAACATCCTCAAGTCCCTGACTTCGTTTCTGCCCTTGTATCGGCTATCCGGTCAAAACGTACCATATCGGATGTTGCTCATCAACTTTCACTCAGTTCAGTTGGCGTACAAGAACTTGAAAGCGTCCTATGTGAAGTTCTTGAGGCACTGGAATCATGCGATTATGGGTTACGGGATGTGTGGTTTCACGATTTTCTTGGGACCCTCCTCGAGGTTTATCGGTAAGACTGTTATTATACTCGGTACGCGGAGAGGTAATTGTGGCAGCTTGAAAGGGGAAAGGATGCCGAAGCAAATTGACAAGGATGATTTCACAACTCGCTGGAAGACAATACAAGACCTCTGCTCCGTCATTGCCTGTCATAGTGCTTTCGAAGATTGCATGGATGGTGACGGCATTGGGCTTGGTAGGCGTCATTTTATCATCGATATCATAAATCTGTTGTTACTCACATTGTCGAAGAGAATAGTTGGCCGTTAATAGTATTGGGCACCTGGGTCGTGGATTTCTTAGAAGAATTGTTGAGGGAGTGCGTCCTTCTGGGTGACTCTAGGGAAGGGTTAAGGGAGGAAATCACAGGTGTGTCATGGGTCCCATTTACTCTGACTCCTCTTGAAAGGTCGTCCATAGACAAACAAACGACCCCCTCAGTACAACCTATACTGTTGAACATGCTCTATCCGGACGCGTTGGCTAAGCTTCGCGCTACTGTGGGTGACGTCAAACAATTATACGAACAGCTGAAGAGCGTCGACCCCAACGGAGAAAATGGCGCCATCGCAAAGAACACTCTACTCGACACCGTAGACAGCTCTGGTATCAACCTTCAGGCTCTGGAGTTGTTGCTGACGCACATCTCGGAGAAAATTGACGTGTCCAATGGTGGGTTGGCTTCGTATTCGCTGGCGCGGTTAGGGTGCTCAATGTCATACAGCAATAGACGTGCGGCGAAGTATTGCTGCATGCAATCCGGTGCCAAGTGTTTACCCTCTCATGTGGGAGATTGCACAGACAGTGTCCAAATCGGATGCCATAGAAAAATCGCGACTCTTTATAAAACCTCAAGAATTCGTATCCGAGATTGGAAAAATGAGAAAATCAAGCGAATACGTTGGTGAAGGGCAGGACATTATCTCGAAGGGGCCTTTACTCCGTCGCAGACCCACACGGGTTTGCGTGAGATGCGGAGGCAAGTCGCAACATCATGAATTAGGTCTTCGAGGGGAGGGCTCCATTCCTGGGCCATCTTTTCCGCAGTGGCACGTATGGCAACGCAGATGGTGGACTCGTTGCATTTGTGGAGGGCGCTGGGTGAGGACAGATTAGATACTATGTTTGCTAACCTTTTTATTATTTATTTTAATTGTTATGTGAGAAATGTTTAGTCATACTGTACAGTTTTAGCCACCGGTAGACGACAGCAAAGATGAGTGAACGGCCAAACGAGACAGACGGCGTCCAGGATTATATCAAGACGATGGCAGCCTCAACAACGTACGTTAGATTGTTCTCTGGCTATGGAGTTACACTGACGATGTACTAACTAGTGTCCCGACCGTTGCGGTGAGCATGCTTAGCCATCGTTACCATCTCCTGCCTTCTCTGATCGTGACCTCTGGCAGGACATCGAAGTTCCTGAGACCCTCCTCAAAAAAAGGAAGCAAAATGAAAAGGCGCGCGAGGAGCGTTTAGAAAAGGCTACAGCCGCCAGAAAGGTGCGCTTTAGCCTGTCACCACCCTTGTGATGCATATCTATCCTGGAATGGCTAGTAAGACTACCGTCTTACATGCTGCCTCCAATCAACCATCTTTCGGGACTGATCCCAGCACAAATGTATAATATTCCACAATACTCAACGCTATACACAGGCTGCGAAAGCAAAACGCAAGGTCATCTTCAAGCGTGCTGAGTCTTATGTGAAGGAGTACCTGTCAAAGGAGAGGGAAGAGATCCGCCTGAAGCGCGCGGCGCGTACGTCTGGCGACTTCTACGTTCCCGCTCAGCCCAAGGTGCTATTCGTTGTCCGTATCCGAGGGTCAGTAGCGATCCAGCTCCGGCCGAAACTGAACTGACATCCGGGATAGTATCAACGAAATTGCACCAAAACCCCGAAAAATCCTCCAACTCCTCCGGCTTCTGCAAATCAACAGCGGGGTGTTTGTACGTGTGACGAAGGCAACTCAGCAGATGCTCCGTCTTGTTGAGCCCTACGTTACTTATGGGTATGTCATTCGTCAGTTGTTAGAGTGTGATGTCGTTTATGATCCCCCACTATCCGTTCAGCGAGCCAAACCTGAAGACTGTCCGCGAGCTAATCTATAAGCGCGGCTACGGCAAGGTCAACCGCCAGCGGGTCCCTCTATCCAATAATTCCGTCATTGAGAACGCTCTCGGCAAGTATGACATCCTGTGTGTCGAAGATCTCGTACATGAGATTTTCACTGTTGGCCCCAACTTCAAACAGGTCAGACCATAATGGTCGCAGCTTATGGAACCATTCTGATCGTGTGTTCCTCTAGGCGTCGAACTTCCTTTGGCCGTTTAAACTCTCCAATCCCACCGGCGGCTGGCGGACGCGCAAGTTTAAGCATTATGTTGAGGGTGGGGACTTTGGTAACCGGGAAGCCAACATCAACGGCCTTGTCCGACAGATGAACTAAGTTCTCGTCTGAGGGTCATACGTTGGGTGGGATTTGGTTCCCTATGTATCATTGCCATGAGTACATGTATGCTTCAGGCCCCTTCTCATCAATTTTACGCCTGTATGATGCATGCAATATCATTTCTTTTATAATCGATGCCAGAGCATTGAATTGATTATGTTAGTTTGCGCCGGACCGTTCATGCTTTGCCAACCAGATGACAGGTCCGGTCTCTCCACCATCGAAGAGTAGCAAGGACGTTAACGATCTTTTACATACACTTCGGTGCGGCTCGAAGTTGCCTCGAAAGCATTGCTTTATTGACAGACCAACAGCGGGGAACATTTCCGGCGCACGCTCAATGCTCAACGTACTCCCAGACTTGGAGCGGCAGCACTTTCCACTCCACAATTGCCCGGACGATCACTACCGTACGCTGAGATATATGGTCTGCAGCCCCATCATTTGTCGTCCCAGGCTCTCGATGTTGATGTGAAGGTCGCTCGCACGACCGCAGCTGGACCTATCCCACGAAGCTGGGCAGCCGCAGCGACCGCACCAACAATCAAAGTCGCCGAGGGCCCCGCGTGGCGCGCGACGGCGCTCTCGCTCTTCTTCGCGCAAAGCAGCGACGACAACGATCATCCACGTCCCCGTCCCCGTCCCCGTCCACATTCGCATCCACCTCTTCCGAATCTGGCAGAATGCTGTCTGCGCGTCCTACTGGAACACTGCGCTGGCACCGACGGGGAAACCGAGTCAGAGGCGTCGTTCCTCGAGCAACTCGCTCCGTATCTCGCCCCGCATCATAGGAGGCTGGCGATAAGGTTGTGTGCGGTGCGCGGTCCGCTTTCTCTGGCGGGGTTGCGCGCGCTTTGGGGGTGGGAGAAGGGGGAGGTCGGGGGTTGGAACCACGTCGAGGGCGAGCTCGTCGTCGTCGAGCCTACGTGGTTGGTGCGCCCGGAGCTCTTTCGCGATGCTCAGGTCCACCACACCCAGGTCGAGCATGGGCAGGAGGGGAATCCGGGAAGAGTGTCTGGATCGGAGACGTTTGGGGAGTGGGATGTCGCGGAGTCTGGCTGGCAAGAGCAAGAGCAGGAGGAAGAAGAGGAACGACCGCTTACGGCCGTCGCGATCGTGTCTGCCACGCTGTCGATCCCCGCTCTCCTCGCTCTTCCGCCTTCGCTCACGCGCCTCGCGCTCGTCCACTTATCGGCCCCGATTCCGGTACATCGATTACCGGACAAGTGTCCGCTTCTCGAGTTTTTGGACCTTTCGTTCAACTCGTGGCTCGCGGAGCCCGCCTGGGGTGGAGAGCGGGCGCTAGAGAGGGTTGCGTGGGGGCGTTGGGCGTATTTAAAGGTGTTGGCATGTCGCGATTGTGGGGTCACGTCGGAAGAACTGAGAAGGGTCAACGAAGGACGGTGGGAGGACGTCACGATTGTAACCTAATAATTGCTCATAATTAACGGACCAAGTCCGAGAGGAAGGGCAGTTAAGATGCAATACAAATGCCAGATTTTGGATACAACGTGCAAGCTACAAAATAAGGCGAGTACATCTATGACGATTAGAGGAGCGTGCCACCTCATAAAAGGTGTGTGGTTGCATCAGCTAGACAGAAATTGACTGAGATCGAAGGCGGGTGCCAGCTGAGCGCAGAATTAGTGATTGAGAGAATGCTTAAAGAAATACTGGCAGACCTCTCCCTCGTCTCTTGACACGGGCGCTTTTGCGCCAGAAGGAACCGACGCGTTTGTAGGTTGTGGTCGTGAAGTAGGCGAAATTCCTGTTGGCCACCCCCGAGACAGTACCACGCGGTGTCCATGCTCGTTCATATAGTTCCAGATAACGGCATTATATCGAACATAAAGTTCGACATATGAGATTGAAGGGCAGCCAGCTCGATCTACGTCCATCACGTCAGGGTCTCCACACCCGAAATCTGAGAAGAGAGAACGTCGCACCAAGGATTGCGCTGTTGACCTGATCGGCGACTGCTTCTCTCCGTTCCTGAGTCAAGTATTTCGCCATGGGGCTCTGTTCGGGTACCTTGTACGCCAACAGGCTACTAATGTTGCTGAGTTCGTGTTGATACTC
>Ga0307510_10000823_pt1 | contig 32342 bp, 35 predicted proteins | sample 12_EM_MG_FD_207224 | JGI IMG/M metagenome (GOLD analysis project Ga0307510, IMG submission 207224) | Populus trichocarpa ectomycorrhiza microbial communities from riparian zone in the Pacific Northwest, United States - 12_EM | ecosystem: Host-associated > Plants > Roots > Unclassified | place... | reverse complement strand
TATTTTGTAGTCACATAGGATCAAAAAATACCAGTATTTTCTGACAACAATGGGCGTGAAATGATCAAGAATCCACCATTAAGCCAAGATCATATGACATCAGATAGCAACAAGACTTTTGCCAAACATTGGCTTCCATCGACACTATCTGATCAGGGCCTTGGTGAGCCGCATAAAGTCGAATGAAGTCACATAATGTCGACTCATTTCTCGTTGGGATCCCCGAGCCGCCGGTAGTCATGGAGGCGTCGTAATTGTTGAAGAAAGACCGCTCAACGTCAGAACAGGGTTCGTCATCCTCGGAGCGCAGATCGATCCTTGCCGTTTCATTGTCCTGACTCGGATTCAGAGCTCCTTTTCTTACTTGACGGCCATAGATTCACCAAGGCGGCTCAGGAGAATGATCTTGACTTTGTTAACGTGGTGTTGTCACACTTCAGTATATTCTATCTCCCTTGCCTCTGTCTTCTGGCCCGTCCTTTGCTAAGATTTTTGCTAACCCCTGTTTCCCTTATACCTATGATGATTACGCGACGTTCGTAGAGCTTCGTCCTCCCTTTTATTCACAATAACCTACAAGTGTAAACCACGGACTAAACGAAATAGCAACCATGCTCGTCAAGATGATTCCCGCTGGTGGGTATACCTGCAGAATGGACAGTCAAGAATGTGTTGAGAACGGTGAAGTCATGAAGGGAGTCTGTGACATAAGATTTGATGATAGGTGGTGTAATTGAACTGAAGAGGATTTCTTCTCGCGACTCGGATGCGTTTGCCCGCATAAGGCCATAAGCGCGCGGGGGACACAGCTGTCAGAAGCGGGTCTTCCATTAATTCTACCACTTTCGGAATTGCAACTTGTGTTTCCCCTCCCATCTTATGTCCAAGCCTTCCACTGAGTTCTCGACTTGGTCAAGACACGCGCCGACTCGGACTGATGAGATGACTGCATGACAACGTTGTCCTCAAGCACCGACTCCAACACCAGTCACCTCCCTTCTACAGCTTCTTTCTCCTGTACCACCACCATCTCTTGGTTGAGCCCCGCTCCCTTTGAGAGTGCTGGTCATCTTCCCCTCCTCCAAACTCCTCCAATAGTTTGGCTCGGGCTCGCTCTTCTCAATGAAAGGAGCTTCGGGCATGACATACTTGTCACCGTCGCCACTTGGCGGTGGCGGTGACTCATCCCACTTCGACCCCGACTTTGACCTTGACGAAATTTGCAACCAATGGGACCCAGAGGACCTTCAGGAGTTATTCATCAAATTCCTCCTCACGGCCCCAATTCCAATGCGCATCCAGTTCCTCTCCCAATCCATATTCACCACCATCAACCTAGGTCTCGCGTCCCTCTCAGTTGCTGGGAAACGCAGCCTTCAACACCTCGTCACCCTTCTCTTGGAATCCATCAACACAAATATCGCTGCGGAGGACTCGGGCATACGCCTTCCTCATGCCCTGGGACCCACGGCCCCACCCCATCACTCACCTCTTCGACTCACACCTTCACACATCACCGGGTTCTCCCCCAGGGAACTCCGGGACCTTTTCGATCAACCCAATGACCTCGACATGATAGCCCAGGACATCTATGCGGATTTGCTCGTTGGTTTCCCTCTTCTCGAGCGGCTTAGGGTCATTTCGCGCGCCCTCGCCATCACCTTCGACCTCGACGCTACCTTCTCCGACAGCCACGACCATGCCATTGCAAGGTCGTTCCTTACCTTCATACAACCTCGCCTCTCCACGTCCCTACGGGTCCTGGAGCGAGTCATCCCATCCCTTCCCACGTCCGTGGCTGCCCGCATGGTCTTCGGACCGCTGACCTTCGCAGCATACGAGGCTCTCTCGCGCCCGCCACCATCACCACCACAACCACCACCACCTTCAATGCCAACTGCACCTCTAGCGCCATGACCACGATCAGGCAGAACACCTCCATGACCCCCCAAGGCAGTGGCGGGCCGGCGACGGCGTCTTACGCCTCGTTGCATGGCTCTACTCCCTCCCCTCACACTTCAGAGTCTCACACTTCCTGATCGCCGAGGCTCGCCCTCAAGGGCGTGGCCGCGTCACCTCTTACCTTTCCAACGTAGCACCCGGTTGTTCTTCCTTGCGGCGCGTTGCGGGCCCTTCTCAGACCTCTCCCTCCGCCGCCAAAGGAACCCCCGTGAACGACTGGGCCACGGACTCCTTCAACGAGGCTATAGACACACTCACCAATAATCCCCCCATTCATACTACCTACCACCTTAGATATATAGCTGGGCCATTTTATCTAGAATGTCTTGTAGCCACTGTGCTAAAAGACTCCAACACCAGTGTGGTCTCCAATCATTGGCATAGAATCTATCGAAACTTCCACAAATATCGAGTGCCCGGCGAGTCCTCCCCACTTCCTGATACCTTGGAATGCTATCTACTGCAGCAGTATTTTTGACTGTCTCATGTGCCAGTGCGCGTGGTCCATGCCAATGCCTTCTGCGTTTGGACGTGATCGCTCCACGTTACGGTTGCGACAGAGTTCGTCCAGATCGTCGTGGTACTTGTGGAATTGCCTATTTGCAACGCCAGAGCTCACCAGCCAACAAGCACTTGACCACCGACTCGACCAACCCTTGACCGGTTGAACTCTACTCCGCATGCGAAGGCCGTACTCTATAAACTGCGGATGTCACAGCAATTATCCAACCATCTCGTGTTGCGAATCATAGTAGACTACAAACATGTAGAATTACCAACAGTACATCTAGGTGCTCTCTCCGCGCATCCTCTTGTAGGGTTTCAATTTGGCTCCCGGGGCCACTCGTGAGCGGGGTTGGAGAGATGGTGTCAGAGAGGGTAGAACGGGGGATGCGCATATTTGCGAGCAACCGCTGCGGTGACGAGCGCATCACCAACCAAAGTGAGGAATTGTTTAGGGATTTATACAACGAAGGCCATATGTAAAGCGATCTTTTCAATTCAGCAAATGGTGCAAATAAGAACAGGGCGAATGGAAACAATTGGGCAAGAACACACCCAGGATCGAAGACTCGCCATGTATACGACTCGATCACCACAACGTCCACCGGAGCTCATAGGGAAGGGTGGCAGAATATGCGTCCAGTAGCGCACCCAGGCTCATGCGGTCGTTGTACAGTGGAAGTCGGGCATATCAAGTTGAAGACACCGAGGTTGCCGGCTAACGTACCACATGAAGTTGACGAAAAATGGTTATCGGTGGTGTCGGGTGGGCCAGTGGATGATGAGATGAGGTTCGAGGTTCGCGCATTTGGGCGGGAAAGGGAGGTGCGGAGGATTAGGGGGTGGAGAGGATGCCGTGATAGGCGGAAAAAGCCGACTTGGGCTCTCGATACTGTCAAGCTTACTCCGACCGCTCGGCTGGATGCGAACACCTTTTAGAGGCCTCATTCTGCGTTCTTTTAACGTGAATATGAAATGGTGTAGGCAACAGAGCTCACACAGTGAACCACCTTGGAGGTGAGAGATATTTTGTTTACCAGCACTAGGGATCAGCACGGGTCACCCTCGGGTCGTTTCAGAGCGACCCCGACCCCGACCCGACAAAACCCTGACCCAGTCTCCAGGGTACGGGTTTTTTCGGGTTCGGGGTCAGGGTCGCTCAGGTCAGTCGGGTCAGGAAAACCTGCCTGGGTAGACATCACGGGTCAAATATTTATAGCAATGTTCATACCATTTATTTAACAAAATCTATGCCTACATTTTGTAAGGACAGATGAGGGAGTCAGAGGGACTAACTATGATGCATGGATGGCATCCCAGTCCATTGGGAGCTTACCCTCCTCCTTGTCATTGTCCGGGCCAAGAGCAGCTATGATTTCCTCATTCCCCAAAAACTCCTGGGAGCTCCAGAGTCCAATACAGAGGGACGCGCATGTGGATTGAACAGCAAGGCAGCCGCAGACATGAGAGAGCACAAGGCAGCCATGGCTGAAGACACATTCGATGTCAACAGTTGAAGCTATAGTATCAAAGCTTTCAGTGCATCGGACAAATGAAAGGAGACAACCTGCTCACCAGGAATGGAAAGATAATCACGGGCCATGCATGATAAACGTGGAAACAACATGCGCTGCTCATACCACCACATCAGACCATCTTTCACGTCCTTGACATCTGCTGCAAGATAGCGGTGGAGTTCATCTGTGTTTGAGGTGGGCAAGATATCCATGATGCTGTCAAATATGTTTGTTGGTTCGGTCAAAACGGCAGTCTGTATACATAAAGACATTAGCATTTAGGTATTAGAAAGAGAATGAACAACTCACCACAATGTTAGTACTTGATGGGGTTGTGCCGTTGTCCCCCTCAACGTCCGACTTGCAATACGACCTGTTGAACTCAACCTGAACGATGTTGCATGCAGCCTCGATTGAAGGCTTGTCCCAGTTGTGTCTTCTAAAGTACTCCAACTTGTGGCAAGGGTGAAGGACTTGTATTACAGTCAGAAACACATATTGAACATAGAATGGGACCAATGTACTCATCGCAACATGATATACTTCTGATTCCCCAGTTTTGTTGTAATATTTCGACAGTGTCCTTTTCCCAATGGTAAGCACAGCGCGGATTGCAAGGGAATACTTGTGTGGCGACTCAGATGATGTGGTAAGGAAGTTATTGATGACATCCATTGCAGGGACAACGGTGGCGAGGTTGGGGGTGCCACAAGAAAAGAACAGTGTCGCATCTTTGAAAATCTAGACGAAATAATGTGAATGGCCAAAAACAAAGAGGAGGGGAATTGCTCACCTTCAGAACGTCCCGAAGCTCCATAGTGATCTTCCATTCATCCAATCCCAGTTCATATTTCCGAAGGTTGAATTCACGGACTGCAGTCATTGCATCAATGGCAACACAGTATCGAATAGCAAACTCCAGCATGTCGAATGTGGAGTTCCAGCGTGTTGAAACATCCCGCAGCATCATACACACAGAGAGGCCATGGTGGGGGAGCATCTTGTTCCAGGCCAGCAAGAGGATGGTTGTTGAGTTCTTCATTGTGAATGCAATGTTCTGCAGCTTTGTGCATTTGCCATTCATCAGCCAAGAGTTAGAATTAGGGTCTATAGGATGTAAACTTACCTTCTGCAGCATTGACCTTATTGGATCAAGCCTCGTGGCAAGTTCATCATCCTCGTCCTCACCTTCCTCATCCTCCTCCTCCTCATCCTCCTCCTCTTCCTCCTTGTTGTCGTTGTCATTGCCATCACTTCCTTTCTCCTGCTCATACATTTCAGCCATGACATCTTCAAATGCGCAGACATCCTTTGGCGTTGACTTTGGTTCCTTTGACTTTGCTGTGTCAAATGGCTTGAGGATTGACTTCGTGATGAGATTGACAGTATGCACAAAGCACCGGGTTTGATTGGAAGGACCCGGAAAGTTACCAAGTGAGTTTCCAATGTGCTTGACCATTGTATTGTTATTCGACGCGTTATCACCAGTTATGCTAAGGATCTGCAATGCATGTCGTATGTCAGTAGGCTCTTCAGATCACTATTTGACACTCTCACCTTCTCATCTACACCGAAATTTTGCAGGACAGTTACAAATGCAGTGGCCAGATTCTCACCAGTATGTGACTTGGGCAACTTGACAATATCAAGGAGAAATGAGAATGGTTTGCCAGCACGCTCAAGGTGCACCGTTATCGCAACAAAGGACTTATGGTTGGGCGATGACCAACCATCAACACCGAAGCTAAGCTTGCCATTGTATTTCTATTGCATACAGTGAGTTCTCCAGTTGTCATATGAGGTTGGCATATCTGACCTGTAATGACCTTGCAATACAGCCACGAACCTGAACGAATATGTTCTTCACATTGCGAGAAAGTGTGTCAGAGGAGGGGATGTAGCAATCCAGTCTCCCTGTCCTCATAAGTGACTGAAAACCACAATTGTTGACAATTTGGAAAGGTCGGTTGTTCTCTGAGACCCAGCGGACAAATTCAGCACTGAAAATCACTTTCAGGTATCTCTGTCAAACAAGTATTCAAGCTGAACATACTGTGCTTCAATCTTGGTATGCTGGCAGGTGCTATACACAGGCTTTCCTTTGCTTGCTACTTGTTGAAATGTGGCCTTTATTGATCCATTGACCGTCTTCAAGCTTTCCAGTGCTGCCTATGCTGCGTTCTTATCTTTGGTGGCATCAGCAGCATCAACTGCCTCATCACCCCAGCATGCTTTGGCATGACGCCGCAGATTGCTGGTGGACCTGGCATCAGTTGTATCCAGGTAATGACGAACAAATCATTTCTTGCCTTTGCATTTCCCTACTGCGCACTCAAATACATGCGTCTTACGGTCTCCAACATACTCAATCCTTGGGAAAGCCTTAAAAAAGGCATATATCGGTGCATCCCATTCCTTTTGAAGTCGAGCTAGTTGACCAATTGATTAGCAGAGGGCTGGAAGTCAACCAAGGTAATGCAACATGCACCCAACTTGGCATCATTGTCCTCTTCAGTGGACCCCCCTTCATTGCTTCCAGTTCCATCATCAGCACTGTCGCTCTCCTCACTGCTATCCACCACAATTTCCTGGGCTCCATCAGAAGCCCTGTTGTCACTCCTCTTGGTGCGCTTTATGGTCTGCCTTGGATCTGGTGCAGTAGGGGTTGGATGAGTCGGCAGTGGCATCAAGGATGACAAGGAGGTATGATTGTCCTTGTCTGCACTGGCACTACTGACTGCTTTGCTCTCTTTGTAGGCCAGTGGGTTGCCATTCTCCAGCAGACGTTCAGTGGCACGACGTTTGCGGGGTCCTAGTACAATGTTGGGATCAGACAGGTCAAGGAGGGCATCTGATCTCTCAAGCGGCATGGTGGGACTCGTGGGAGGATTTGGTACACAGGACTCAGGGAGAGATGGGTTGACGTTGCAGGGTCAAACGGGTACAACCAAAAAACCCTGTGTTAAATACATTTTACATGTCCTGACAGCTGAGATTGTGAGATGTGCACAGCAGCACATGGGCAGCAAAGGCCCCGATGGGCTAGCGAGGGAGTGGCTGAGCCTGGACAGATCAAGGAAAGTCCAAGTACAGTTAGCGAATCCCTGGATACAGCGCTGCAAGCCAAGGTAACTGAAGAATCTGTGAGACCATGAGATGACGACCTGAGTTCCATGCAGATGGATTTGACAATGTGCTATCACAGCAATGCAGCATTGAGGACTTGAGACTGAAGGGAAACCAAACACAAAGAGTGGGGGGACTTGAAAAGTATATTCAAATTGTTATATATAGCTGTATATGTAGTAGTACTACTCTTTAGTGGCCATCTGATAGCCGTCATTGCCTGTCAAACCTGTGAGCGAAGGTGAGATCGCATTGAGTTTGAGGCCACGTTGACGAAAGCTAGAGTCAAGTTAGGATAGCTCACCTTACATGGCCTCTGGTGAGTTCCGGCCTCCATGCCCACTGACGTCCGATATGGGCCCAATACCTGGAAGACCTGCTGTCTGGGTAGGGGTCATTAGCAGGGTGGAAAATCACCACCCTGACCCCAACCTGACCACAACCCCATCCAAAACCCGACGGGTTCAGGCCACCCATGCTGATCCCTAACCAGCACATGCAGGATTATCGATTAGCACTTAGCGATGGATGGACTCTGGCTGAGGACTCTCAGGCAAGCTGAAAGGGAAAGTGAAATGCCTAAAATGCGCAGTCAGCCACGATCACGATATCTGGGTCATGTGCACTTCCAAACCAATTCCAAACCCTTACCCAGTCCCAGTTGAGTCCTCTTCTCTCCTGTCATTCCCTGTCCTTTCCCGTTCTTCCCCATAATGCCCTATGACTCTCCCAAGACTTCGTCAAGTTTGAGCTATCAACTCATCTTTGACAATGCCTTAGCAGCTTACAAGAAGAAAACAGGGAAGGACCTCAAGTCAGATCCGCTTCTCACTAGGTTCTAGGGATTGTCAGGGGTAACCCTGGGGTGTTTCAGAGAAACCCTGACCCACACCCACCAAAACCCACACCCACTCTGATGGGTGTGGGTTTTTGCCAGGTTGGGTTGTGGGTATGATGAATCAGGTGGGTCAGGAAAACCTGGGTGGGTATAGTCAATGGGTATTTGTGGTCGGGGGCCTTTGAGGCAGCACCTTGCATGTGTGCTTGCCTTTTGTTGGGTTGCGTCGCGGCACTGCATTGTTCCCAGTTGGGGGACCCTTTCGGCAGCGCTTGGCATATGTGCTTGCCTCACCTGTGCCGTCTTGTGATACCATACCACACTTGCACCTACCTCCACCGAATGCACTGTCAGCATTGAGATCGCTAGAGCAGCTGAAGGAGCCACAGCTGCAAAACTCAAGGCATTGGAGCGTTGGGTGAGAGGCAAAGATGGGAGCCCCAAGGGACACATGAGCAGACATGCAAGTGGGTGAGTGGGTGGTTGAGGCACCGCCACCACAGAGGGATGCAGTTGGGTGTGGGTGTGGGTTCGATGCACATTGAGGTACAGACAGCAAGTAGCAATCACACGTCCGCTAGCAGTCATATTCAAGCAAAGGAGCAAAGGAGGGGAAGGGGCTCGATCACCCGGTCAGACATACAAGAAAGAGGGGGAGACTTTTGGGCCACAGATGCCTGCTGTTCAGCAAGGAAGGTGCACGGATTTTTATAGGATTGGCTGACACAATTACAAGACAAGTACTCTATGAACAAGTGAGTGAAATCAAGGGAAAAAGGAAAGTAGAAGGGCATCGGTCTTGCTGGCAACAAACCCGTGTGGCAATGTATGATATCCGAATCAAGTGGGTTGTTTTGTAGGCAAGACGGTGGGCATGAGGATGAATAAGGAGAGCTAAGTAAAATAGAAAGCGAGCAGAAGTCCTGATAAGAAAAGAAAGCAATAAATGTATGAATACACATGGAAACCTATGAACAACCATCCTTATCCAACCAGGCTGTGGTGCTTGGGCCTACTTTGCTGTCCTCAAGGCAGCATGTGACTGGTTCTGGGCGATCTGAGTGTTGTCGGTAGTGAGGCTTGAGGCAAGATGTGTTGGGATATGGAAATGACAACGAATTACAAGGCGATAGAGGCAGAGGGGCAAGGTGTGCTTGTGGAGGGGGTGTTGACATGTCGAGTCGCAGGTGTATGGGGTGACTTGGCAACAGCCTCATGCAAGTTGGAGAGCAAGGTCAAATTTGTGTTTGTGTTTGCATTGAGCCCGGATCTTAATCACATGTGCCATGCTGCTTCACCAGAATTTTGTTAATCTTTGAAAGTTACATTGAACAACAGAAAAATATAAAATGATTCAATGCATGATAGATTAGATCTGAAATATGCCAATACCCACAAGACCTGCCATCATGGGTATGGGTTTTGGTAGGGTCAAAAATCAAAACCCAGACCCGTACCCAGCTAAACCCTACCTGGCACCCACCTGGGTTTGCCAAACCCATGACAATCCCTACTAGGTTCCAATAGAGAGGCTATGAGCTTGCTGAGGGATCGAACAAGTAAGCACAGCAGGCGCAAGGGGAACGACAAGTTGGAGACAAGTGGTGGGAAGCTGTCGGAAATGGGGGACCACACACACACACACAAGTGGGAAGAGATTCGCAGATCACATTGCCAGCCTGTTGAGGGCGTGTTTAAGTAGTCCAGAGGTCAATAAAAAGGATGTGGAGCACTATTAAGTGACTCCACTATACTGAGGTGAAGGTGAAGAGTTGTATCAACGAAGGGGGGAAAAGATAAGAGGTAACCAGGGCATGAGACGCCTGTTGTGTGTGGAGGTCCATGCTCAGGGGCACTTTGTCCAGATTGGAAATGTGATTGTGGTGATGCCTTTAGGCATACATGCGGCACCACCCTATTCAAGAATGAGATCAAATTAGTTTAATCAATTGCAATGTGCTGGAGGCATTAGAAATGCAAGCGAGACAAGGGAGCACTCTTAGTGTCGTCCCCAGTCATTACCCTCCTCCTCCTGCCTGTGCCTGTCCCTCATCATACCCTGATTCCACCACTCCCCTGGACGGCTGATGCAGGCCTAATCCAAGGCCATGGCATATTACCTTCCACTGCGGAAGTGCCTTGGTTAGGATGTCTGCAGTCATGTCATTGGTCAGACAGTATACAAGATCGATGACTTTCCATGTGATGCACTGGTGAATGAAATGGTATTATATGTCAATGTGCTTTGTGTGTGCATGATAGTTGTCATCAACCGCAAGCATGAGTGTGGCCTGATTGTCACAGTGAAGGGTTGTCCAAGTGATCAGTGAGGGGAACAGTTCACCTATGAGGCGACGGAGCCAGATGCACTCCTTTGTGGCATGCGTAGCTGCAACATATTCTGCCTCCGCTGTGGATAGTGTGACCAGCTCCTGCTTGCGTGACATCCAGGACACTGCACCCCCATCTATGAGGAATGCGTAGCCTGAGATAGCGCAGCGATGCTCTGTCAGCATCTGTATATCTGGTAAGATCATACTGCTCAGCCCCATATGTCAGCGCATGGTTGTGTGTCCCTGTGAGGTAGCGAAACACTCGCTTCACCGCCTGCCAATGAGCCTCCCCTGGGTTCTCCAAGAACTGAGAGAGTGTTGAGACTGCAAAGGTGATATCAGGGTGGGTAGCAACTGCAGTGTACATGAGGCTGCCAATGGCCTTGCAGTAAGGGACCTTGCGCATGCGTGCTATGTCAGATGGGGATGATGGGGAGTCACGCTTGGAGTAGAACGCGGAGGGGACCATGGGAGTGGGGTATGACTTGGCATCAGTGAGGGAGAAGCGGGATAAAATGGATTCAATATATGCAGATTGAGAGAGAGATATGGTGCGTGCCGCTCAGTCACGGGTGACCTCAATCCCAAGCAGGGAATGGATTGGTCTGAGGTCCGTGAGGGGGAACTTGTCATTGAGCTTGGCCTTGTACACAGTGATGAGCCTGCCTGAGTTTCCGGTCATTGCACAGTTATCTACATGTGCCGTGACGATGAGGATGTTGCCCCAGATCCGAGTGTAGAACACTCTGGGATCAGCGGCACTGGCATGGAAACCAAGGTCAGCGAGTTCGCGCTTGAAGGTGTCATACCATCTGCGCCCTGCCTGCTTCAACCCATAGAGGGCCTTCCTCAACTGCTTGACAAAGTCCTTACTGCCCTCCTCATAACCTGGCAGTTGCTCCATATATATCTCCTCTGTGTCCTCCAGCTCTCCATTGAGGTATGCGGAGTTGAAGTCAAAGCACTCAACCTCCCAGTCAAAGTGTGCGGCAAGCGTGAGGATGGTCCAGAAGCTGGCAAGCTTCGCTACGGGGGAGTAAGTATCAAGATAGTCCACACCATATATCTGGCTGAACCCCCAAGCGACCAAGCATGCCTTGTGCTTGTCAATGCTCCCATCCGCCTTCTGCTTGAGTCGATAAACCCATTTGCAGCCGACAATGTTCTTGCCCAGAGGGCACAGCACTGTCTCCCATGTGCCGGCCTGCTGCAGTGACTGGATCTCGCAGTCCATCGCTCCCTTCCAGCTGAGCCAGTCGGGGCAAGACTGCACTTTGCATAGCAACTTCAGATCTCCTTGCGCATCAAGAACTGCAGCTGTGACCGCATCCTCAATCTCCGCAATGAAGGCGGCCTCATCTTTGTCGCACTCCTCCTCCTGGAGAGTGTCTATGTCAGCAATCAGCTCTGCCAGTGCACTGTAGTGCTCAGCAAACTCCGGGTGCTGTCCCAGAAGTCTCTGTGCACCTCCATCTGTGGCGCCTTCTCCGCTTGCTGCCTTCTGCAAGGGCTTGCGGATGTGCAATGACCAGTGCGCAGGCTGAGCAGGTTGACTTGGCTTTGACTTCTGGCCCTGAGACACAGGCAGTGGTGGAGTGTCGGTGAGCTTGTCTTCGACCTTGACCTCCTCTTCCCTGCTGTCGGTAGTGGCTGGAGGTTGCTGGGGTGCACTTGCAACTTGAGTGGGGACGTTGGGAGGCAGTGCAGTTGGTGTGACACTGGATGCTGGGGTGATAGGTGGTGCATTGAGTGCAGGAGTGGTTGGGGTGGAGGATGTGGACAAGGTGATGGATATGATGTTGGTGCCTGGTGTGAACTTGACGTCCTGCTCCGTAGATACCTTGTTCATCCCAGCCCAATAAATGCGGTGGGCATGTGTGCTATCATCACTGTAACTGACCCATTGTGCAAGCTCAGTGCATGCACCCAGCTTGTTGTTCGCATTGGTGTGCACCCATACATGTTGTCCCCACTTGGGCACCCCTGCAATGTTAGGCTTTCTCCCAGTGAGTTTCTCAAAGGGCGTGACATTACCGAGTGCCTTGGTCAAGGTCTGATTCTTCACCCATACAACGAAGTGCAGTGCCTCTGCCCACAGCGTCGGTGGAAGCCTGGACTGGTGCAGGAGGGCACGCACACACTCTACAAGGCGGTGGTTGAGTGACTCCGCAATGCCATTGTGCTGCGGTGTGTCGTGAGTGGTGAGGCGATGCTCTGTCCCCTGCTCCTTGAGGAACTGAGTGAATGTGCTGCTGGTGTACTCCCCACCGCAGTCCGAGCGCAGACACTTGATGCGCACTCTGTGCTGGGTGTGTGCCCATACCACATACTCCTTGTACTTGTCAAAGGCCTTGTCCTTGGTGAACAGGATGTCGATGCGTGTGTAGCGAGTGGAGTCGTCAGTGAATGTGATGTAGTATTTCCACTTGCCGACACTTAGCATTGGAGAGGGCCCCCACACATTGGTGTGCACCTCATCGCTGAAGGCCCTTGCTAGCGGGGTCTGATGCTCCTTCTGTATCACCTTGCGCATGGACTTGCCATGCTCACATGAGTTGCAGATCAGTGGCGCCCGGTTGTTGATGAGCTTGATGCCTTCCACAGCACCTCTTGAGACAAGCGCGTGGAGTGTGTCCAGGGCAATGTGGACCAGTCCCCGGTGCAGCGCTACAAGGATGACATGCTCTGGTGCGATAGAGGCTGTGTAGGCATGCTCCACCTTGTAGAGGCCATTCACGCTTGCTGGGATGGTGCCAATGACTGTGCCATTCAGACGCTTGATCTTACAAGTGCTTGCCTCAAATGTGACTGAGTAGCCAGCCTTGGTGATCCAGTTGATAGACACTAGGGTAAGTCCCATTTCGGGTGCATGAAGGACATCTTTGAGCAAGATAGAAGTGGAGGACTCACCATCGGGGACCTCAATCCATAGATCTCTGGTCCCCACAGCATAGAACACTTGCTTGTTTGCTGCCAAAATCGCATGCGGCGGCACGATTGGTTTGTAATTGAGGAACCACTCTCCGAAGGGGGACATGTGCTGAGAGGCTCCTGAGTTGTAGATCTCCATCGTGGTGCAATGTGTTTGCCCAGGCCACACTAGGGAACTCCCTGCTGCAGCTGTGGTCTTGACCCAAGCTTCTTCAGCATCGTCCTCTATCTCCTCTATGGCGGCCCATGCATCCAGCAGCGGTACCTCCTCCGCCATGGCCAAAGTGTCTTTGGACTTATCCTTGTCCTTGTTCCTCTTCAGCCCTTGACCTTCCTTACCACCCCCTTTGGCCCAGCAGTCAGCTTTGAGATGGCCACGCTTGTTGCAGTTGCTACACTGCTTCTTGGACCTGGGAGCATCAGCGCCAAAGGCTTTGTCTTTGGAGTTTGACAACAGCTTTTTGAGCTCGCGCTGAGTGTATTCATCAAGGATGAGGCTCTTGAACATATCAGCAGTGAGGACTTGGCTGCCAAGACGAGCACTGTTACTGATGGAGGAGCATGAAGAGTCATATGAAGCGGGGAGAGAAGCAAGGAGGATGTCAGTGTAGTCCTTGTCGCTGATCAGCTTGCCCATGCTGGCCAGCTGCTCTCTGAGGTTGCACAGATTCTCAAAATGAGTGCGTATGTTGTCATTATCGCTGCATCTGGTGTTCTGGAACCATCGCATGAGGTCTGCTGCCAACACTCTTGTCTTCTCCTCATAAATCTGTTTCAGTATGTCCCATACTCCCTTTACGTTCTTCTGCCCTTTGATGCAAGAGAAGGCAGCATGGGGGATGCTGGGACTGATGACCTGCTTGATGGCAGTCTCTTCCTTCTTCCAGTGATCAGTGTACTCTACCCGTCCGACCTTACCTTGGTTCTGGTAGGCAGTGGGTGGGGAGTCATGGTCGATGTGATCATCAATGGTCTGCGACTCTAGGAGCCACAGAACACAGTCGCGATAGTCGACCCAGTTAGAGCCATCGTCAGAGAGTTTCGGGATGGTGATCTTGTCTTCGAAGTGCATGTTGTCGTTAAGGCCAGGGCCCATAACCTAGAGAGGCTATGAGCTTGCTGAGGGATCGAATGAGTGAGCGCAGCGGGTGCAAGGGGAACAACAAGTTGGAGACAAGTGGTGGGAAGCCGTCGGAAATGGGGGACCACGCACACACACACAAGTGGGAAGAGATTCACAGATCACATTGCCAGCCTGTTGAGGGCGCATTTAAGTAGTCCAGAGGTCAATAAAAAGGATGTGGAGCACTATTAAGTGACTCCACTATACTGAGGTGAAGGCGAAGAGTCATATCGACGAAGGGGGGAAAAGATAAGAGGTAACCAGGGCATGAGACGCCCGTTGTGTGTGGAGGTCCATGCTTAGGGGCACTTTGTCCGGATTGGAAATGTGATTGCGGCGACGCCTTTAGGCATACATGCGGTGCCGCCCTATTCAAGAATGAGATCAAATTAGTTTAATCAATTGCAATGTGCTGGAGGCATTAGAAATGCAAGCGAGACAAAGGAGCGCTCTTGGCATCGTCCCTGGTCATTACCCTCCTCCTCCTGCCTGTGCCCGTCCCTCATCATACCCTGATTCCACCATCCAATCCTGCAATACTCCTGATGCCGTCCTCGAGCCGCTGAGAGGGCAAATCCCTGAATTCGGCCAATCTGGGAGCAGCAGTAACAGGCTCGCAAACAGGCTCAACCCGACCGTGAATACTCTACATTCTCCGCAACGGTTGGCGACGCTCTGAGCTTGGTAAATCTCAGCAAAGTTATACACATTTGTACGAACCTTGCGTTCTAATATCAACGTTCTAGGCATACCCACCGGCGGGTGTGATCTTTGCGGGCATTGCCTCCCTTCTCTCGGTGAGTGTCTGCCTCTTTTTCCTTCTGTGTGCCGACTTTTACGATCACATCAATCAGGCGGTTCAGGGTGTCAGCGCTGGCCAGGACGCAATCTTCAATCTCTTTGATAGAATCTAAACTGTTTTCAGGAGACTAGAGGCTTATGTTGAACTCCCACTGACAGTGGGAATGACGGAGGTGTGTATGTAGCACCTTTGTAACGTACCCCACAATATCCAGGATATGACGTTGTAATGTACTCCCTATTATCCCAAGGAGCTCCCAGGCCTGTGTACATTATAACATACCTTTGACCTCTCTAACCAAAGACATTATAATGTACTTTCCCTATGCTTCCCTGCATGTAAACTATGTTATAACCCAGCCTATTGCCTCACTGACATGCCCATGCACATTATAATGTCGTTCAATTTCTTGCACTTGCTCACCAAGGCGTTATAATGTGCCTCCTTCTGTGGTTCCTGTGCATTATAATATCAAGTCCATGTTATAATGTTGTAGTGGTTTCTCCCCGGTCTATGCTACCTACATTATAACGTGCCCTCTTCCAATGCAACTATACTGTGGTTCAATTTCCCGCACTGGCTCACCAAGGTGTTATAATGTGCCTCCTTCTGTGTTCCTGTGCATTATAATATCAAGCTCCCATTATAATGTTGTAGCCGTTTCTCCCCAGTCTATACTACCCACATTATAACGTGCCCTCTTCCGACGCAACTATACTGTGGTTCAATTTCCCACACTTGCTCACCAAGGTGTTATAATGCACCTCCTTCTGTGTTCCTGTGCATTATAATATCAAGCTCACGTTCAAGTTATAATGTTTAGCAGTTACTCCCCAGTCTGTACTACCTACATTATAACGTGTGTCCTCTTCCAATGCAATTATAGTGTGGTTCGATTTTCTGTACTTGCTTGCCAGTGTTATAATGTGCCTCTTTCAATGGTCAGTGGTAATTCCCATGCGTTATAACGAAACCGACGTTATAATATCTTGGCATTTTATTCCCTATCTATGCTACCTGTGTTGTAACGTTGGACGTGTCCTCTTCCTATGGGATTATAATGTGGTTCAATTTCCCACACTTCCTCTTGACATTATAACGTGCTTCTTTCAATAGTGATTCCAATGCAACCCACGTTACAATGTCTCGGTTGCAAGCTGGGCCCCGTACCGCCGTTCCGGTACTATCAATCCCTCCAAGTTGCTACCCCGCTTTCGCCTCCAGTCCTCCACGTACCGCCTGCATCAACTTCGCTACCTCCTGATCCGCCACCTCACTAGGCCTCACTGCTTCTCGCCGATCATGGGGCCCGTGCCGCTGTGCGCTCTCTTTCCCAATCAAGCCCTCGCCTACGCCCTCAGGCCTCAGGCCTCAACGACGTCCTGTTCACAACGTTCACCGGTCACCTCTTCCTGCCTCCTAACATGACAACATCCTTCCCACTCGCAATCTCAATGCTAGTGCTACCCAGTGATGATGTCGACATCGCCCCCTTGTCTGTCGGGCTGTCTCCCGCATTGCCTGTGCCCCTCTATTTGGCCGTGCCTGCACCGCCGACCGCATCAACACCAGTGACGCTGCAAGTTTCGACATGTGACCCAGGCAGCAACGGACTCAAGAACAGCACCAAAGGTACATCCGCATGCAACGTCAGCGATGGCACCGGCAATAACAACTACAGTAGCAGTGATAGCAACCACACACCGTCCCCGGAGGCTTACCGTGACGACTGTGGCTGCAACGCGACCACCTTCACAGCCTCTGCGTCGACTCTGTCCCTCCCCTCAATCAAGCCGCCCTGTCTCTGATGTCACCTGACACCTGACCGCGTTTAGCTGGCAGTTGTCCAGCCATTCCTCACACCAACTCGAGACGGGCCGACACGGCATAACGCCCTTTTCATTGTCATCTGGCTCACCTCCTTAACTTCGACCACCCTGACCCAACCCCTCCTTGACCGACAAATCCAATGCCACGAGTACATGCTGCCCAGGAAATACAACTACCGGTGTCCCACTAGATCCCACTCCCCATGCGACCCCTCCAAAATCGGCCATTCCCAATATCAAGAATGTCCCGCTTGACATCGCATTCCTCCACGTTCCATTCGTAAGCACATAGATCACCACTTTCCCCACATGTACTGAGGGTGAGTTCGTCATCAGACTGGCAATGGCAGGACACCGACATATTTTACAGACATGGAGCATGCTTCGGACTTGCCGGGATCTGCGCAGGTCCGCGCTGCCTGATGTTGTATGGCAGATACAACTTGCCATTAGAGGTCAACCCTTCCCCCCCTAGGCTGAAGGTCATCAATCGCGGAGATATAGCTGTAACGCCATACAACAACGCCCAGGCGATCCAGCAAATCGAGGAGGGACACTTGGAGTACTAGCTGTACCACATGCTGTTCTCGGTGATGCAAAACGACTTGCTGATGGGCATACCGCTCATCTTGCCGCTCATGCCCATTGCAAAGGATGGAAAGCACCACCAACGCATGATCGGGCTTGGAGAGGACCACGCCACCACTCATCCGCTCTATCGACAGTGTGTACAGCCTGATCTCCGTCATACGACATCCACTTTGACTCACATCTCGACATAGAGAAGCTGAGTTTGGTAGCGCGTGTCAACCGAGCAGGCTGCAATTAACCGCGAAACGTACTTTACCAGGCAAGCCGCAAGGGACATATCGCAAATTGCCACGTTTATGTATGCTATGCCCTGGGCATGCCTCGCCTCGCTGCATCCTTGGCCAAGGACCGCGAGTATCGTCAAATTACACCCAATCCGAGAAGCTCGGCAAGAGCAGCATTTTACCGGAAGGCTGGGCCATGCATGGGATTGTGTGGCCTGGCCGATTTTTTGAGCCCAGAATCCTGGATTGCGGTGAGGGTCGGCTTGTGGAGGTGGAAATGTTTGACGTGTGCAATCCCCTTCTTGAATCGTCGGACGAAGATGGCATGTGGAAGATGACCTTGACAAAGATTACAATCACAGCTAGGAGAACCCTAGCCAGGTGACATTGGCATGGCGGTGGCACCATCGGGGCTTGCACGAAGATTTCCAAGATCGTACCTGGTTCCATTTGGATGGAAAGAGTACATGGTGGATCGACAGAATACTTGCAGAGAAGGCGGCGCCAATGGGAGGAAGAAGATCGTCTAGTTGTAAGGAGGAGGAGCATAAGATGGACCAGCACCGGGTCGACGTAGCTTGCGACTACTAGCTTATGGACGTCGAGGGTGGGATTACTGACGCCCTCCCAGATTCTGGGAGTGAGAATGACAAGGATGAAATGGATGAAATTAAAGCATTGAAGCTTTGACGTTATTTTCACTTGTATTGAGACGTCTCTTCTGACTTTATTTCGTGACATAGGCTCATCGGTGTTACCTCTGCAGCCTCCGGCAATCCTCACAGTCAACAATCTTCGCGGGCCACGCCGCTGGTCGTCGCGACCTCAACGTGCGGCACACAATGCTCCCACTTATCCACAGTTGCAGCTTGTGCCAGGTTACACCATTCTCGTATTGGACACAAAAATTGTCCTCTCTTCCCTCCCCATAGTTACCTCGCTTGTTGAGAGCTTACGCTGGCCTGTTACCGTCCCCCTCCAATCCACCGTGGAGCTAGACGGACTCGCATCAAACATGAATTTCCCTCGGCGACACAGCCAAAGAAGCCGTTGCGTTCGTGGTGAGCCATGTGCGCTCCCAGGAGAGGAGAGTGGCCCGACATCAGGGAAAGGGGGGGCGCTGCATCGCCCACCTCCGAGTCATGGAAAGTCTCCTCCAGACGCCCCTAACTGGCACAGAACCGATGGCGGTCAACAAACTCACCGAGGCAAACCGAAGCCCCAACACCACCCGCCGCGAGCCCAACTACAAGACCTCATACATCTCATCATGCACTCCCGGAAACGTTTTTGACCCTACAAGCAACCTTGTTTGACGAAAACGGCACCACAATCACTCCCGGAGCCATCATTGCACAAATTCTCGCTGACGAAGAGCTGAGCACTGCATTCACGTATCACGCAGCACCAATGCTGCCTCCACCAGGACCGACAATTCCTTCACGCCGCAGGTCCAAGATGACGGTACCAGGAACCTTCCCATCCATGTCATTCCCTCAGCTCTTGTGCCCCCAGTCGCCCGAGCAGCATCTCCCTCATGCCCCCCACAACCACAACAATGACAAGGGACATGACCCCCGCTGCCACCCGTGTGACAGCGGTTTCGACGACCTCTCCGTGTTTGGCAACAGCATGCGCTTCTGGTGCTTGGTATCTTTTTTGTCCATCAACTTGCTCCTGCCGTTCGTGAACACTGTGATGCTCAGATTCGGCAAGAGTTTCCCAAAAACGGTCCCGACAGCACCCCTTCCGGTGACACTGACACCCACATTCCCCCCACTGACATCAACCACGCCCACACAGTGTTGGCTTGTGCGGAGGACGCCAATATCTTTGGACGCATACTGCATCGACTCCCATGCCTATGAAGGGGACGCAGCGACGTTCAACAACCTCCCCACTTACTCACACATTCGCTACCACACCACCCATCGCACTGGTCCATAGACTCGCATGACGTCATATCCGACAAAAGGTGGAGAATAAACAGTGATTGGGATACAAACAATGAGCACAATGACATAAGTACATACCAGCACCACGATGTGCCCGAAACACAAATCACACAACACTCACACAACCATCCGCGACGACCACGCAGCCACATGAGAAGACGCATGCGAAGATAGGAGCAAACTGCTTGCTCTGAGGGGGCGTGTTGGAGGGCAGGCAGCGTGCGGTTAACATGTGCGATCGGGGACAACTCATCAGCCAATAATTCAGACTGCGGACTTGTAGTATTTGGACCTTGTCTGTATTCATGAGTGGTACATGTAAATTGTACTTTTTCGTACACAATGCAATAAGCTTCTCACTTCACTTGGCCTCGCTTCTAACAGCTATGAGTTGTACACAAGAACTACTTGTCATCGAGGTTAAACAGGTGTTCATCGTCATCATCATCTCCCTCAATCTCAACCTCAAGTATAGTAAGATCCGTTGTATCCTCCTGGTCCTTCAGATGTGTCTCCAAAACTAATTTTGCTTGTTGTCGAATGGCAAACCAAGAATGTGACCAGGAGGCGATCCGGCGACGTTCAGTAGCAGCCTGTTCAGTCGCATATGCTGTGATACCCTCAGCAAGATGGGGCAGCACTGAATCCCGGAGATGAGCTTGCTTATCCCACCAATTAACCTTCCAAGCACAGAACTGGATAGCCCAGCGCATTTCCTCTTCAAGAAGCATGATTTCTTCCTTCCATCTGGCAGCCCTAGCACGGCATTTCAGCCACTCTACACGGAGATCTGGGTCAAGATGTTAGATTGTTTGGATTTTATTGCAGTATTCACTCACATGCTTCAGTAAAGCGGTTATTATTCACCTCCCTATTGTTGGTGGTGTACCAAATCCATGACAGTGTCCTGTGGCCCTCACCCACTGTCAATTTTGGGTCAAACAACATTTCTGGTAGGGCCTCTGAGTCGTCATTTTGTCCAACAGGGAGGTCTGGACCCAATCTAGCCATAGAACGCATTTGCAAGTTCTCCTGTTGTTCCTCCTCAGTGAGGGATTTCTCACTCAATCCCCGGACATCATGGGGATGAAGTTCCTGGAGAGTTTTCTCCCATAACCCAGGCCCTCGGAGTGCAAGGAGTGCACTTCTAGCTGTAGTGTACTGTCGACATGCAGACTTGATTTTTGACTCTGTGTGTTGTTGAAGGGTCCGGAACCGGGTGTAGTGGCGTTGGCTGGAGACATTCTGGACCTTGTACCGACTGGCATAAGTCCGTTTCACAAGCTGGCATCGGAGCTTGTTCAAAGCCTCAGAGGCTTGAGCAAAGCGAAGTCGGTTCTCAATTTCCTGGACACCAGCAATGCAAACCAAAGAGCACTTGTCCACAGGAAGAGATGATGGGAGGTAGAGTGGAATGAGCTCAGGCATTGATGTCAACACCTCTTGGGGTGCTGGTAAAAGTGCTGTAACATATCTGTCAAGTCCTGGCATGTATTTCTTCTGAATGGCACCAAATTTTGTGATCTTCTTTAGCAAATTTGTTCGCCATTGTTGGATCAATGTTTGTTGGCCCACAGTAGTGCTATCTGAGGTCTTAAGGTCCACAAGAAGTGTCTGTCTATAGTTTGAAAAGTTAGTTCACATAAAATGAACAATTGGTCACAATACAACACACTGGATTTCTTCAAGTTCCAACCCCTCAATGACAAAAGCACTAGGGCTCCCATCATCTATATTCATGATTGTGTCACCCTTCTCTACTTGCTCATGTTCTTCCTGTGACAGCTGGTGCTTCACCTCAGCAAAGGTAACCTCTATTTTCAGAATATGACTTTCAGTATGAAGTGTATGGTATCCTGATAATAAGATGCCTTACTTTGTTCTGGAACGTCATAAGGGCATGGTAAGGCATGGTTGAGCTCCCATCTCTGTACTTGGGTTTCCCATTGAGCCACCTGTCCTGCAAGCTCTACTTGCAGACTTTCTGTGAAGGCAGAAAGTGCCCGGTGATGAATAACAGCTTGTGGAAGAGCAAGGGACATCTTTCGGAGAAGTGTAGAAGCTTATTTTATTAGCCAAGTTGATCAACAGGACCACAAGATTACTCACATAGTGCAATTGTCTTTCGCCAGTTGGCATAGTTACAAAAATCATCAAGAGTGTCCCATTGACCACCAGGCCCCATCATTGAAACAGACCTGGCAATACCATTAAGCATAGACCAGTTCCGTTCAACTCCTTCACCATCAGTTCGCCCTACCCCTGGAGTGAAATTGAATGAGAATGGAGCCTGGCATTTGATGATATGACCTGGGAGGTGGAATTTTGGCACAAAGAATTTCACTAAGGTTGATGGGGGTAAATGGAGCCACTCTGGCATAGTAGAAGCATTCATTCGAGTGAAGAGATGAGTTGACCACTGGCAGGCTATATCATATGAAGCAAAGATCAATTGGAACATTACTCCCATCACACTGGCAAGGAAGATATAATCCATATTTGCATATCTAAAAAATTGCATAAATTGGAGAAGAAACCATATACAGAACAGTGAATGGCATACCGTTCCCCTTTCTGAAGGTCTCCCATGCCATTGGGTCGGTACATCTCATGACGGCCACAGCTGACAGAGCCTATACCAGTGGACCGCAAACCTTTTGATTGTTTATTGTTGGCTAATGACAATGCCTGAAAGCCTGCACAGTGTGAAATCTTAAGAAGTTCTTATTAGTCCCAAGATAGTATGACAAATGCCATTGTGAATAAACTTACTTCATCCCGACCCACAAATTGTGAAACATATTCAAGATAGGCCTTGTTCTCAACAAATGTCCCCCACCCAGGTCCCAGGGGAGGATCCTTAGTACCATCTGAACGCAATTGTGCCTTTTGCTTGAAGTTTGCATCCTCTGCTAAGAAAAGGGCATATAGCCATCTAAATTTGGTGGTCAAAAAGAATATCAACCAGTCACAAAGATCCAATACACACTGATCTTGAGGTGGGACATCATCCCACCTATCTGGAAGATTGATGTTGGGATGTGGGCAGGCACAGCAAGGGATTGAAAGGCCACCCTGAGATGTTCCATCTATCCCACTTGGGTCATGACCACAGCCAGCACGTTTCACCATTTTGATGTGGCACCATTGACGAACCATGAGCATCCATTGAATGCGGCAGTCCTTAGAAAGGATCAACAGGTAATTAGTACAGAAATAGCTGTAAAATGGTCATGCTTACTGGTACATATGATAATCCATCACCACAGGTCATTTGTTCTAAGCCTCGGTAGAAGTCTGTTGCAGAAATCTGGCCTTGAAGATTCAAGATATGAAATGACCGAAGAACAGCCATAGAAGCAGCTGACTGGGGATCCAGAGGTGTTGATGGCCACCAACCAACCTCTAAAAGTTGACTATGAGCTGTCAATGCACCATCACAGCCACAGAAGTCGACATCAAGCACATGGATGCCATTGACATGAAGAACAACAAAGTCCTTGTGACCTGTCTTTCGGAAGGGGCATGAGATCCCATGTTTGTGACCTAGTTGAATGCGTAGCCCCAAACTTTGGAAGGTGGTCTTTTGAAAGAACCCCCCCTTCCATTCCTGGGTCAACACTAGTTCAGTTCATGATAATATTACTGTAGTAGGGTTGTAGGAGTACCTCAAGAAAATATAGTGGTTTGTTGTGATGATGATTGGCAATGCAGGACTTGCAGTACAAGGAAAGCCCAAAACAATCACAGCAGCGGAAAGTTGGATTGGATTGCTGACATCCAGAGCATGTGGAATGCTGGTGGTGTTGTCCTTGGCCATTGAGCATAAGGCAAGCATCTAGATATTCATCTCTATACAGCTTCCAGGTAAGTAATGGTGCATCCTTGAGATGTGGATCAGATAATTTAATTTTGATGCAGTGATGGCATCATCATACCGAATTTCGATATCTCTTAGCCTTTGTATGCACAGAGATGTTGGCCAGGTAATCAACACCAATGGGAACATCCAAATCATCCACAATCATTGGCTGGCATTCATCAAGTAAGTCTTCTTCTGGCTGGTCTTCCTGTTCCACAAGAGAACTACTTGATGCCGATGCAGTGAAGACCTTGCGCACACGGTTGGGAGTGTTACTCAAGGTGACAAAGTTGCGTTGGGGCTGCTGGGATGGTTGGCCATGATGTGTTAGCAACCGTGACAATTTCTTTGGCATATTGCAAGTACAATGAGAGTCGTGCTATAGTAGTGTGAGTCCAAGGGGGATAGGTTCCAGGAGGGAGTCGGATCGAATCCGATCGATGGTGAGACAGAGTGTCGCACAAGTTCCAGTTGCGGCTTGGCCACAAAGAACTCGTATAGATAAGCCAGCGATAAGCACGATATCCTACTAAGTGCTCCAAGTGTCTTCACCACACATTCACCTGTTGTCTTGTATGTATGCACACACAAGTGCATGATTTCGAGCACCGAGTGAGCGGCTTGCTTTCTTTCTATTTTCTAACCAGACCCTCTCCTACTCCTCTAGCTCCTTCAGCGGTGCAACGCCATGCCGCAGTGACCCCATCACTGCGAGACCATTGCCAAGTCGCCTTGCACACCCACAGTAAGATCTCGATGAAGACCAACAGTGTTGCAGCACTGACCACCTACGCTCGCTGCCTCCGTCCCTACTTTTTCGACCCACAAGGAGATCACTGCCATCGAGCTGTAGTACCACACCTACAGCAGCATCGTCCCCTGGCCGACTCACTGTGTGCGTCTTTCTTCACTAGCTTCACTCCTGACCCCCTTTCTTGCGTGCCACTGATCACGATTACCTGACCAGCGTGATCCTCGTTTGGACCGCTGCTCTTGTGTACGGGCACCGCGGCAGCCCTGCGCCGGCTCTCTTTCTCTTTCCTGACTGGTCACCGGTCATCAATGGACATCGATCATCGGTCATCCGTTTCCAGTGCCAGCAGTTTCCCCCCTCACTTTGCATCATGATACTTGCCCCATCACAGCCATCGCTGACCAGCGCTGACCAACTGTGATCGTGAGGCGATGATCGACCTTGCAGCCACCGCCTGCGTGCTGTCTGCGGTATATTCCCTTCATTTTGTTTCCCTTTTCCACTTTGGCTGCAGTGTCGCTCGCTGGATTACTTTCTGATATTAAGGATGACGGTGATTTAGGGTCGTCAGGGCAGCCACTCCGCGTGTTGGCAGTTGATCTGGTCATATGATCCACTGCTTCACATCACACGGGGTCAAATTCAAGGTTGTCGCATGGGACTACAACTTTATCGCACCATCTGAGATCTGAGGATCCATACGACGGCCACTTTCTCTCCGGTGGCCCCGGCGACCCGAGTATTAGCCGACGCATCACACTGTTTCACACGTTGCCCTCGTGGGCTCAGACGACATGACGAACATGGATCTTAACATCGATGGGGCGGACACCAAAGTCGGCGACATCACTCAGGCTAGCATCACTGCATACCATTGGTGGTCGGATGAGCAACAAGGATAGCCCCAACGAACAGAAAATGACTTCGAGGACGATGCGGTTGGCGGATGGAAAGGCTCAGAGGATATGCACACAACTACAAGATGACGAGGACGAGGTATGTAAAATTTCCTACTGCATTATTCACTTTCCTTCATAGTCTTTGTCCTTTCGCCGTCATCTCCCCTCCCCTTTCCTATGTTTTTCTTTTTCGTATCTAGGAGAGAGTTGGCGAGCGGTCAACGAGCGGTCAATGTCAACTCCATCTGACGAAGAGCGCGCCTGTCATGTACGCCAGCAACGCTTCCCCTTGCGTCACACTCATGTGGCCATGGCAGCAAGAATCGAGCCAGGTCTCACACCGCATGCCAAATGTCCCTCTTACCTTTACCTGGTGCGTCCCTTTGCACACCATTTCTGCCACTCTTCCTTCCCACCATTGTCTAACCCCTCAATGCCAGGGTACATTCAAGTTCACACTGCCACCGAACATGACCAGGCTCCCCATGCGATAGCCTCCAGCCGCCTATCTAACGATATCTAGCTCTCCCCTCGCCCCCACTACCCACCGACGTCGACACGATTCGGTGCGTCCTCAACAGGGTCGCGAGAAGCGCCAGCACCATCACTCAGCTGTCAGCTGCATGTCCACTGACTCCGCTTACATTTCCCAGATTGGCTGGCATCAAGATTACCACTGCGGCCAAGAAATCCGTGCACAACATGGAGAGCCCTGCCAGTCGCGGCGACACTAAGCACGCTTGTCTTCTGGATCCCTTTCTTATTAATAAGGACTAGTAGTGTATATTGTAAGTAGTTAGTACCTCCCTTGCTATAAGAATCGTGCGGCCACCTTGTCGAAAAGACAGGCAACATGTGCTCATTGTCCCCCTTCAAGTTCATGCGCCATTTCTATCTGTTGTGCCCCTTTGCCTGAAAACAAACTAAGCGACAGCACCGTCGCTCGGGTCTCGGTTCCATGTCCGTTTCTCCCGCCTGTTCCCATTTTCTTTTGCTCTTGCGCCCCCCAATCCTGGTGATCTGGGGCAAATGTCTTTAAGTAAACCTGCATGGCCTCATTCCCTCCATCTTATGTCCATAGTTCATAGTCAATTTAATAAAAGATAATATACCAGAAATTCGACAGGAATTGCGAGGAAAACATTAACGGACCCAGACCAGAAATTCAAGTACTTTTGTTCTTTGATCGCAAATTCCGCCTTGGTGGTGCATACCCCACATCCTTGAGATAATCAGGTAAGGTGTGTACACGAGCTGACCTTCTTGCCTGCTCTGGCTTTGCCACTTCCTTTGCTTCCTTTGCAGCTTTCGCCGCCACATTTGCCGCCTTTGCTGCCTCAATCGCCACCTCCTGCGCGACTTTGGCCTCCTTCGCCAGCCTATCAGCCTCTTGTTCTTCCGTCGTAGCCCTTGTCGCCTCATCTTCCACTGTCTCTCCGGTATGCTTCCCAAGCTTCTTCCTTGGCTTCGATGCACCACTTTCCTTCGCGCCTACCAAGTCATCTGCTTTTCTCTTCGTTGCGCACCCTCTTGTATTCGCACCACATCTCCCATCTGCAACAGCTTCATCATCCTTTCCACCCAGTGAACCAAGTGATAGGTCAGTAGGCAATTGGATAGATGTGCTGGGCGTGTTAGGAGGACATTCCTGGGCGGGAACGGATGTGAGAAGAGGCGTAATGTGTGGGTCAAGGGCCCCTGGAAGAGGCGTAGGAGGTGGGGGGTTAACGTTGCCAATTGGGACGACATCAAGTGGCAAAAGCAAGGAATATGCACCCGGTAAATACAGCTCCTGAGTGTCACTGTTTGGCAGTGGGCCTGGCAAAAGTAGGGAATCATTGTCGGGTGTGGTCTGGATAGCTGGCAGAGAACCAGGGATGCTGTTGAACCACAAATCCGACGTCGTATTCCCTTGTATTTGCAACTTGTCAGGTCCTGGAAGAGTACTCCAATCAATGTCAGTAGAGTTGCCAAAGCCTTGATTGCCATATTGATCGTCAAATGAGTCCATCAAAAGCGGAGTTGAGTTGAACGTATATAGTGGCATGGTTGATGGCAGTCCAGAGGCAGAAATGCTGCTAGCACATCCATAAAGAAGGGGGGTCGGTTCATTGCTTGGAGTGTTGTCTAATGACATTGGTTCCGAGTCTTGAACTGGGACGCATTGTTTGTCAGGACTGGTAGCTTCAACTTGGATCAGATGCGTACCTTGCAATGCCCCGTTAGTATTTTGGCCACTATCCCTGACTGGGTGCTGGACATCGGCTGGTATCTTGTCGACGGGCTTGTCAGTGGGTTGGCTGACTTGCTGGCACTCATCCCTCGATGACGAATTGCCAGAGCTATGTACATCTGCGTTGACATCGTTTTCTGTCGATTTCAATTCATCTGGGTCTTTGGCTATGCGATGAGAACATTCTTCTGGCGCTACAGACATCAGGTGATGTTAGGGAAGCTTTTTTGCACAAGACCACTTAGAACCACTCACAGAAATATGCCCTTCCATATGCAAGCATCATATCTTGTAATCGGCTCCATCCTTCCTGGTCAAACTCAGGCAACAGCTTCCTGGTCATCCCTTTCGACGTGTCAGACTGAATCCTGGAACAAGTTAGAGTCAAATTCCACCAAAACACAGATATTACTCACGATTGCACTACGATTTCACCATTTGACGTCCCAAGTGGTGTCACAGCAAGTATGACAATATTTGCACCTAACCATTCAGACATTGCATCAGCAAAACATGGAAGCACCTCTTCTGCGGTCTTCCAAGCCCTGGCCATCCAAGTATTAGTCTACATCATATCGTGGCATGGTATCTCTGGCTTACTGATTGAGATCCTCGGGGGAACCAGTGAATGATGCTTTCTTCTTCCAATCTGCTGTCGCTTTCTCGTTTTCTTCATCTAATTGTTTCATGACCTTGTCCTGAACTTCAGGGGTCTCCTTCTCCCAACAGGCCCTCACATGCTCATTCCACATTTGGAGTCGTTTGGAAGGCATCATGGAATCTTTGATCGCTTCCCAAAGTGGGTCAAAGATTGCCTTGATCTTTTCCTTGTTGAGCTCGCCATACATTGTGATAGCACTTTTCTTTCTGGGGCGTGCCATTCCTGTCGATGTTATGCGTCCAATGATGCTATTAACATAGGATTGGTTGGTGCTCCTGGTCAGGTAGCGGTAGCGGTACCAGCAGCTGAGCTTCTAATAAATGAGGTAGTAAGTCTCTGCATCACATTCATGCAATGAGTGGCTTACATTGCGAAGCTCAGAGTAGAATTCATTCCGTCGATTAGACTCTATATTATGCTGGTCCAGAGGTAGCAAGGGATCGATGGCCTTGGGAGTAAGGTTGTTGTCCTTGTCTGGCTCTGGGTTTTCCTCAATTGGTAGGTCGTATCCAAACCGTTGGATAAATGCCTTGGCTGCCAGTGTGTAAATTCCACCACGGTCAGTAGAATTGAGGAACTGGTCCTTATACGACGCAAGGAGCTCCAGCTTTACTCCACTGAATGCGTTTTGTCAGCCCTGCTGCCTAGTTTCAGCTGTTTCACTCCGTGGCTTCTTTCCATCACCTTTCTTGGACTTGGAGTTTCGTGTCATGTTACTCGTGTAGTGAGGGGATCTGGAGTTGAGGATGCAAGAACACAACCCGGACGACTATGCATTATTGAAAGTTTGAATACCTATACACCGATTCTGGGATTGAAACCTCTGTCACCCCATTTCTTACAACTAGGAACCGCTACCACTGCCCGCACATCTGTCGCATCCAATTAAAACGACAGAAAGTGATTCCGTCGTTCTTTCCACAAACCCTGCTACCATTGCATCACCAGATCTGTAACCCCGCGTCTATCAAGCGGCGTCTGTCACTCATCAATAAGAACACCCCATAAGGACCATTTGATCTGTGAACGTACACAAGCTGGATAGAATTGGGACCGACTGTAGGGGATGCGGCGCAAGCAGAGCCTCTGCTGCAGAGGCTACAGATAGACACTCAATAAGGGCACGTGAGATGTGCGGGCCACTACAGTAACGTTTGAGTATTAAGGACTGCAGAGGATCGGTAGATCCAGGTACATGAAACAGGGTGCTGGGCGGATGCAAAGCTAGTGTGTATCTGGTCCATTCAATAGCTGTCAACAGGTAAATGAAGGGCTACGCGCACTGTATGGAGTTTTTGAAGTCGGCGCGCGGTCGTCCCAGGGCGTTTCTTTGGGTTTCCAGTCGGAGAGCGGGCCAATAGTGCCAGTACTGTTGGTAATGTGAGCGCGCGAGGGGATTCCAAGCAAAAGAGGGAGCTAGACAATGGAAGAGTAAGGCTAATCAAAGCCTTTTCGGTGGAATGAAGGCACACAAATGTTGGGAGAGATACAGACACAGGTGGATAATGATTTGCAACATATTACAGGGCTTTTGTACATGTTATCTACATTCCAACACTGTACTCTATGGACTATGGTGCGGACGGATGCGTGGGTCTAGGTATAAGTCGGCAATGATGTGCATAGGTTAAATTTGAAGGTCGCACTCTGCCTGTTCGTCAGGACACGGAATAATATTGAGCAAGTGAGAGGCACTTACTTGCTCAGAGGTACCGGCTCGGGGTTCAGCGCATTCGACAGACAGGGTGTGCAAAAAAAGGGGGGGTCAGATGGTCGGATGATTGACTCCAGGCATATGGGGAAACTTGACGACAGCCCCGCGCAAAGTGGAGAGCAAGGCCAAACCTGTGGTTGCATTTGCATCGGGTATGTGGAGACGTTGTGTGGTTCCACTCATTGGTGAGTCACCAGGAGTTGAGCGGTGTGGACCCGACTGTGGGCAAGGCACTGCTTGGGGCACAAAAGGGAAGTGAGGCAGTGAGGTATTGAGAGGACAGACCTCGAGACATATCAGGACATGAAACGAAAGGAGCCAGTGAGGAGCACTCAATTCATCCTCCTCATCCTAAATGTCCACCAACTAGTCGCCATCTGGGTCGACCTGGCACCCACCCACCTTCCTGCCCTCCTCCTCATGAGCTAGGTGATCTTCTTCCTCCCATTGGCGCGCTTTCTCCACCAGTATTCCATCGAACCACCACAAAGGATGCTGCGGCCTCCAAGTGTGGCGCCCATGGCTGCCGTGCATGGGCGGGAGCGGGAAGAGGGTATATGCGGGGATGGAAAGAACGAGTCGACATCGTGGTGGCGAGGTCTGCTCCAGGCCGACACGCTTGAGCCATGCGCGTCCAACACTACCATCTTCATTGCGACAGGCCTAAGGTTGCATGAAGCGCGCGATGTGTGGGGGTGACAGAAAATGTGTGTTTGGAAAGATGACTCGGATGTACCTATAAGCGATGTTGTCACGGTGCGACTCGAAAGATCTGTCTGTTCAAGTTCGACGGTTGCTCAACAGGTGCTTTTGCTGGATTAGCAACGTGTCCAGCAACCGATCACATGATACGTTGCCTCTGATGGCCCGGCCGGGAGCGAGGTCTGACTAATCTGATTGTTGTGCGCAGTGCAAGCAAGACCACATCTTTGGCGCGCGAAAAAGTGAATGAAGGCTCTGCTAGACCGTCAAAGGAAAACCAGCAGTACAAGGAGAGAATCAGAGAGGGCGATTGATGGAGTAAACTGCAGCAAATAAACAAAAGACGGGGGACTCTGTCGCCCACTATTTATTGTTTTTTTGTTTGATAGTACGTGCAAGGTTTTCTCATTGTTAAATTATCGCGGCGCGTGCTGACATTGAATAAGGTGCAAAAGTTGGACATTGAACATTGAGTGCTGGGCCTCCACAACCTCTGCCAATGTGTAACCTGTGGTCCAAGTCACACCCAAGTGAAAAACTACCTCAGCTCCCGAATTCACAAGGGCATACATGCCACATTTGACAATGCTCATTTATGAGAACCCAGAATCTGCTGAGGCCGCATCGAACGCTTTGGGTGCGATCCTTCGAACCTGCCCGACAGGACCCGAAATGGACGACTCAAAAGGACTTTCTCTTAACTTTCCTGATCTCCAGCCAATGTCTCCGTCACATCCAGTTGGCCAAGATATTTTTAGAGACTACATCGACCCCTCGGCATTCGAGGACACCCCTACCCCAGATCTCGTTGCGGGTTCGTCTACGAATCCCAGCCCAGAGTCTGCGTCTGATCAGGACCACCCTCACACAGGCCGCGCAGGTTCTTCTCCTCAGATCCGTAATGGAAAGACGAACGACCCATATGAATTTCTTCGTCCAGCCGCCTGGAGAGAAATTGCAGGTGTGGACGCAATGTTCCACCAGGCACCGGCGTGGAAATTCGACGGCATGATGGATGCCCCAGACTCAGCATGGGCTATCTCTTCATAGACGGGGGTGGCGGTCCATACCTACCCTGACATTACCGTTTTGTACGGTATTGTACCTATCTATTAATTGCTTCTCTTCTCTTCTCTTCTCTTCTCACTTTTCTTGTCTTGTGTTTATCGCCTCCTCAATTATCGTATGGCTGTTCTCCTATCCGCCTTGTGGATTTAGTTGGATTTGTCCATGTGCTCATTTTTTTGCGCGCTACTTTAAGCTTCATGGTGCAGCAGCACTTGTGGCACACTTTCCTTGTAACCGATAGTAACTCTGACAATTGGATTTATTGCTACACCAAATGGGGTACTGCACAGTACTAGGGGACAATTGTAGGAAGAAACAAGTGACTGACAGATATCGAGGGGTGGAGAGAGGTAGCTGACGGATGAATGTTGAACACTTTAATGAGGAATGAGGACTAAGGTCCGCACATGGATTGGGAAAAGGGAAGGTGAGAAGTGTGATAGAATCAGCAATGTTCGATCTGAGTATGTACAAAGGAGCGGATAGTCGATGCGGAATGGCAGGTGTTAGACTGCTCAACCGCTGCCAGATAAGGTAGTGGCACTGGCTGGCAATGGTACAACGTCAGGCAGCACAAGCCTGCGCAGATAGTGTTTACAGGTCCAGTCCATGGACTGGAAATTTAACCTGGACTGGACTGGACTGGACTGCAAAAGACTGGTCTTCAGGTCCAGTCCAGTCCAGTCTTTGACCAGTCCAGGTTAAGGTCCAAGG
>Ga0307510_10000822_pt1 | contig 32345 bp, 40 predicted proteins | sample 12_EM_MG_FD_207224 | JGI IMG/M metagenome (GOLD analysis project Ga0307510, IMG submission 207224) | Populus trichocarpa ectomycorrhiza microbial communities from riparian zone in the Pacific Northwest, United States - 12_EM | ecosystem: Host-associated > Plants > Roots > Unclassified | place... | reverse complement strand
AAAAGTATGTGAAAAGTGGAGGACTTGGCTTTTCAAAAGTAGTTTGTACTTTCTGAAAATTTACTTTTTTTACTCATAAAAGCATGAAAAGTAGCAAAAAGTAAAAAGGGGGTTTTCCTGATGAACACGCACCGCAATGCTGTCGCAGCGAAGCATATCGTGCTGCCAATGTACATGGGATCACGAAGTACGTTGAAGGGGAAGCCCTTGACGCGGTGATCCATCAGAATGCCAAAATAGTCTCACAGGAACGTGCTCGTGATGCCAAGTGCCCAGTTCGACGTCACCACGAAGGTCTGCCCTAGAACGAAAAGCGCGACGGGAATGAGGGTATCGAGCAGAGCGGGGAGGATGTGCGCATGAGGTTGTTCTAGTAGTGCCTTCAAGTATCTGAGAGGGTGCCGATGAGTGGCCTGGATTGCTGGCTTTGTACGCGGATCGAGAAGGAAAAGGGGGGAGAAAGAAAAGAAAAACGAGGAGTCAACGCACAGGTGATCCCGTAATATTCCCGCACTGAAAATGCATAGAGCGAGGAAGTAACAACCCAGACGAGCGTTGCCACCGAAAATGCGGGTGATTGTCTTGTTGTGGTATTCTTCAACGTCGTCAGTCAGACAGAGGCCAGTCCCGGAGGAGGGGAAGGCGCGAGCGCCTAGACGGTTCCTGCTTACCGTTTCTCGCGACGATGTTCCACGCTGTAGGATTGAATGTTATCGACCCCAGGGAAAGGAAGAACGATGTCTTGGACACGTCAAGGAAGGCACTGGGTGACATGATTGCTAACGTCGTGGTTGAGGGGAGAGACCCACGGCGTGGCCAAATCACGCGTCAACAACTCGAGATTGTCCCTTCTGAAAATTTGCATACAATTGTTTTTTCTTTATGACATTTCGCAACTGTATGTATCCTGGGTTCTATCGAGGTCTCATCATTCTGACATTTGACCCTGGGCGACCTCAGAGTCCTCTAGAACCTGAAACACAGCCTACCACTGCAGATGTCCTTGAAATAGGTAGCCCGAACAGACTATTCCATCCACAATACAAGTGAAAACATTATACCCAACGAAACCCTCCGCTCCACAAAGTGATCTTTGGCTACGACGACCACGAGCTCAATTTCAGCAACATACACAGTTCGACATTTTCCGCATCCAGTTGAATCTAGTCAACAGCGTCCTTCAATAGAGAAAATAACCTATATTGCTAGGCCAAGCGATTATGAAAATTTGCTTTCCAGGACGGCAGCTTACGTGAAAGCAGTTATATGCGACATGTCGTACATGGGCGCGGCGCAGGTGACCTGGTCTGTCAGAATTGGTATGGTTCCCTGTCGCCCGGGCGAATACTCATCTCCCCCTTCAATACGATATTTAATGTCTTGTTTCTCTGTTATCTCCCTGTTGGTTGTTAAGGTAACCTGAAGTGTCAGGCCCAAGTCCTCGAGTCGGCAGGCATCGACACACTGGAACACTAATTATATGCCATCGGCATATGTACCGTTCGCCCCAAGATATGAGACGATCCCCCACGGCGTGAATCACGAGGCATGAAGGTCCCTCACGGCCGGTAGAAATGACTGCTGAGTTATGCGATCCATGACGTGGTGTTATCTATGGATATGTCGATTCACTGCGGAGAGTTCTATTCTGGGCATATTGCATTCTCAGAGGTTTCGACACGAAATAGATGGACGATTAACGCGTATTAACGTATAGAACGACTATCGTGAGTTAGGAACCAAACATAAAGAATGATCGATGATCCATGGCAATATCGTCAGATACATATCGCGTAAAGTGGATAAAGTGTCCTTTTAACTGCTACTCTCTGTGCACACCACGCTTCGAAAACAAGTCGATGATTTCATCGTTGCCGTTCATTAATGCAAGCTGAAATGCAGTCCGCCCATCTTCATTCTGTTCATCTACACTCGCGCCCTGTTCAAGCAGCAGCTGGATAATACCAAGATACCCATTGTTAGTAGCCAGATGCAACGGGGTCCACAGGTCCCACTTCTTCGCGTTCACATTAGCGCTGCGGTCGATTAACAGGTGCGCGATGTCGAGATATCCATATCTTGATGCAAAATGCAACGGAGTCCAGCCTTCCTTGTCTCGGAGATTCGGGTTTGCGCCGCGATTGATCAGTATCTCTGCAATGTCATGTCTTCCCTTATTCGATGCGATATGTAGCGGGGTCCGGTGGAATCCATTCCTCTCATTGGGATCCGCACCGCGTTGAAGTAATGACTTTATGTAGTCAAGATCGCCTTCTTCCAATGCGTCGAACAATGAACTCATTTCCTCACCGCCCGAGGCAGGGAGGTCTTCCCCTCGACCGAATGACGACCGAACAAGATCAGGTTGTGTACTTTCACATGTCGTGTCCCAAGGAAAGCTGTCCCCGTCGAGCCAACGATCCACGCCTCCAATACGTTCGGCTAGGAACCTTGCGACTTGAGAATTCTCGTTAGCACATGCCAAGTCTAAGGCAGTCTTATCGTTATCATCCTTCAAGTCGGGATCTGCGCCTGACTCGATCAACAACTCCACGATGTTGAGATGTCCTTGGCATGCTGCCGCGTGCAACGGTGTCGAACCTTTGCAATCAGGTGAGGTGGTACTCGACCCGTGTGCAACGAGAAAACGGGAAACATCAAGTCGCCCATACCGCGCCGCCAGGTGGAGAGGAGTCCGCTGGTCGTTGGTCCGCTTGTCAACTTGGGCGCCGCGATGGATAAGCAACTTGACAATATTGAGATGCCCTTCAGCTGATGAATGATGAAGAGGAGTCCAGAAGTCAAAGTTCTGTGAATTTATGTCCGCGCAATGGTCAAGCAGCTCCTGGGCCGTATTGAGATGACCATATTTCGATGCCTCAGCCAGTGGAGTGGAGCCATTGTTGTCTGGGGAGTCGACAGCTGCGCCGCTCTGGATGATCGCGCGCACGATCTCTAGGTGTCCATACCTCGAGGCTGCCTTTAATGGGGTCCAGCCTACTTTGTCCGGGAGGTCGACAGCCGCGCCGCTCTGTATCAGCAGCTGCACGATCTCTAAGTGTCCATTTTGCGATGCTGTCCTCAATGGGGTCCAGCCTTCGTTGGTTGGAGAGTTGACAGCTGCATCGCTCTGGACCAAGAACTGCACGATTTTCAAGTATCCATATTGCGATGCTGCAAACAATGGGGTCTGGCCTTCGTTGTCCGGAATGTCGACAGCTGCGCCGCTCTGGATCAACAACTGCGCGATCTCTAAGTATCCATTTGCCGAAGCTGCCTTTAATGGGTTCCAATCTTCGTTGTCCGGAATGTCGACAGCTGCGCCGCTCTGGATCAACAACTGCGCGATCTCTAAGTATCCATATGTTGAAGTTGACTTTAATGGGGTCCGGCCTTCGTTGTCCGGAATGTCGACAGCTGCGCCGCTCTGGATCAACAACTGCGCGATCTCTAAGTATCCATGTCTCGAAGCTGACTTTAATGGGGTCCAGCCTTCGTTGTCCGGAATGTCGACAGCTGCGCCGCTCTGGATCAACAACTGCACGACCTCTAAGTATCCATATCTCGAAGCTGCCCTTAATGGGGTCCAGCCTTTGTTGTCCGGAATATCGACAGCTGCGCCGCTCTGGATCAACAACTGCACGATCTCTAGGTGTTCACATCTCGATGCTGCAAATAATGGGGTCCAGCCTTCGTTGTCCGGAATGTCGACAGCTGCGCCGCTCTGGATCAACAACTGCACGATCTCTAGGTGTCCATATCTCGAAGCTGCAAACAATGGGGTCCAGCGATCGTTGTCCGGAATGTCGACAGCTGCGCCGCTCTGGATCAACAACTGCGCGATCTCTAGGTGTCCATATCTCGAAGCTGTCCTTAACGGGGTCCAGCCGTTGTTGTCCCGAATGTCGACAGCCGCGCTGCTCTGGATCAACAACTGCACGATCTCCAATTGTCCAAACTGCGAAGCTACGTCCAATGAAGTGCGGCCCCCGTCGTTCGCAGAGTCCACACTTGCACTATGTTGTAGCAATGTCCGTGCGATCTCGACTTCTCCCTCGCGTGATGCCAAAATCAACGACGTCTCGCCGTCTGTGTTCCGGATATCAACATTTGCGTGGTGTTCAAGTAGCAACCTTACGATTCCACGACGTCCGGTCCGTGCTGCTTCATGTAGAGCAGTATTTCCCACAGAGTTCACGGTATCCACATTTACGCCGCCATGAAGAAGCAGTATTGCAATCTCGACATTTCCCTTCGCGAGCGCAGCATTCAACGACGAGCCATGGTACCCTCCTTTGACGTGCACGTCACCTGGATGGGAAACGATAAGACGTTCGGCAAGGCGATAGAAACCACATAATGTTGCGTAATATAACCGAGGAGCTTCTGGTGGTGGAGGACGAGCCCCTAGCATGTGATCCCGGAATGGGTGGTCAATATCGTATATCCAAATCCATGTTGCAAACGATGGTTCTTCCGGATCAAACAGATGTTCAACTGCATTCTCGACGCTAGAAGACACATCCTCGAATCGGCTATGGTCGATCCAGTGCTGGGCAGCGTATCGTGCGAATGGAATTCCTTCGATAGTGTTTTTGTCGACGCCACTCCCAAGAGAGAGCAGGATGCTGAGGGAAGCCTTTGCGAGAATGGTATGCGCAGATTTGAGAGAAACGTGAAAGTGAGATAGCTCCTCTCCTGATTTCGAAAGTCGACCCGAGGTTAAGAATTCTTTGACAGAGAAATGTGAAAATTGGACGACTGGTGACCCATCGACATTGACAACCGATATCAAACTGGAACATGCAGACAGCACGGCATCTCGGGAATCCTCCGACGTCCAATCCGCATGATATTGCGGGTGGTCTCCGGTGTCAAATCGGACGGCAAGAACCCCCGCGAGCTCGTCGACATGAAGTGGGCGAACGGTAACGATGAGGCACTGAAATAGGCGGTGGGCGAATTCTCGTTTCTCCTTCTCGATTCCGAGTAGCGTCCGTTCGTAGGTTTCGTCCAACGTCTCTGGCAATTCGTCCAAAGTTCGCCGAATCACTGTTGGAAAACAACGCCGCAGAGTTTCCAGTTGGCAATACACCCATCTAAACCTGAATATCCAATAAATCAACTTGCCAAATCGTTACTATGATTATCGCTCACATTCCATCCGCCTTCGCCGAGAGTGTATCTATCACCAGCTGCCTGTCCTCCAAACGCCATCTCCGCATCCTCCGATCAGAGTGGATGACATTGTTAATGTAATCCAGGATATCTTGCCTTTGTCCGCTTTCGTCGTGAAGTGACACGCGGAGAGATGTGAGGGGCTCCAGAACATTTCGGATGTCGATCTCCGGGCGACTTGTAACACAAATCCGTAGATCCAGAAGATTCAGTCCAACAAGGTCCTCCACAATATCCAGAACCTCTTCGCGTGCGGTCGGAAATCCGGATGTGTTGGGACACTCATCGAGTGCGTCCAAGATGATATATTTCGTCGGTTGCTGGGGGAGTCCGAGCATCTTCTTCAGACATTCAAAGAGGGCACCATTTCCGGGTTGCCGCAATCCAGCATTGTTCTCGGAATACAAGTCAGAAAGGATTTGGTAGCAAGGATCAGACTTGGCACAGAACTGAGCGAGAAGGGAAGTGAGGAGGCCGCGGATGCCTTGCTTTGCAATGTTTTTGAAATCAAAATAATAATAACCCATGAGGGCTAGTCCACGATCGCATTTCGCCGTCACATTTTGAATGATGGTGGAGCTAGTCGGTAACATGAACGTGCTTGTTAATGATAACGTGGTGTGACACATACCAAAAAATGCTCTTTCCACAACCCGCTACAAGATTGACCAATAGGTGCTGATCAGAAGTGGCTACGAAGAAACGTGTGATGAAGACGCACGTTTACCATGGATCCATATGAGATTTCCTGTTTCCTGCCATTGCTTGAAGGTGCGGTCTTGGATAAACCAGGCTGCGGTTTCACCATAATGTGCGTCTCGTGCGGCATTGTGATTCTCTGATGGATCTGGGGGAGAGAGCCAACTTCGGACTTTCTCTTGCAGTTGATCTCCTGCAAGACAGTTCAACACCAATGGGCGCGGACAGCAGACACAAGGGACGAACGCTTCAGCTTGTTGATTCCATTTGCCGTCTCTTGTAACGTAACTTGAACCCCCGTTAGCCTAGGCCATACAGATCACAGACTGAACTTACCCAGGGCTTGCTGTAGGCCATCTATGGACGCCTGACGGTCTATCATACAAAGGTTCTGTGAGCAGTCAAGATCAGACCAGGTAAGAGTTGCATACCATCCATAACCAGTTTTACGTTGGCAACAAGACCATGCAGAACTTCAAGAGTCTGGGTTCCGGTCATCTTCGCCTCATCAAGGGTGAGGCGGTCAAGTCTCTGGAGCACGTCCTCGATCTCGGTCTCTCCCAACAACTTCTTCGCGAACTTCTCTAAAGCGAGGTTAGCAAGTAAGACAGAAATAGCATGAAGAACATCTTACTGAGCCGTCCCTGTTTGACTTGTTTTGTTGCTAGAGAAAGGACGGACAGCACTTCGACCATAATCCTGACAATAATATTTGACATTGAAGACGAGAAAGGGATCTCTGCATAGATGCGGAGGCGGTCGAGGAAGTTCCCAACGCATTCAAGTAAGTCAATTAACGCATCGTAACTGGCACTGACACCGATCGCGGCCTGAAGCGAGAAGGGGTTACAGGGATGTCGTTGATGACCTGAGAGTGGACACGTACGGTGAGGGGAACATCGATGCCAACGATAATCGCCTTTGTAGGTTGGAAGGGAACCTAGCGCCAGACGCGTAAAGACGATAATGAAACAAGATGGTTGATCCGTGGTGCTTACTGAGGAAGATGCCTCGGCAAGAACTCCGGAAACGGTATGAAGGGTTTGTACTATGGGTTTCAGGCAATTGATTAGTTTGCGATTGCCATCGCGATGTACCTGGAACTGCTTGGCTCTCTCCTGAAGCACGTTGAGGAGGTCGTCGGCGGAGTGACAGTGTTGAAGGTCTTGGGCGAAGGGCTGTGTAGCAAGATTTATGCCTGTTTGTTTGGTATAGTCAGACAAAGCGGCATCGAAAAGGGATTGGAAGTTGGAAGAGGATGTGGTTGCTGAAGACATAAGTGGCAGAGAGGGTTTGTACTGGCAGAGAGGTGATAGGAAAGTCGCCGAGTCGGATGTACGACCAACAGGGCTGGGCTACTATCGCGATAATAGTGGCGTGCACACCACCTTCCCAGATGGAAACGGAAGTACCCGTATCATAATGGATCCAGGGCATTCGCGACACCTTGTGCTTGTGAGCTCTCCTGGGCCTCAACGGCACTTCTATTTCATATTTTCTATACTTATTATGCAACGACAAATTCGTCCTGAACACGGAAGACCATTCACACTTCCGGGTATCCTTGACATAGATGGACCGAGTTGGAATACAGCTCGTTCAACCGCCACGGATCGGGATCGCTATGCTATCGCCGTGACGACGCATAGAATAACTTTTCACCAACGCGACGTAATAACGCACTCGTAGGCCGAATACCACCGGCTCAATGTGCAGCGACATTCCTACTATCCTTCTTCCTGTTGAATACAGTAAAAGTATCTCACTAGACCGCAATAACAAAATCGGTCATCACCAGTCCAACGGATGGAGTAAACTGTAGGACTCACGACCCGGAACTGCCGCCAAAATGCCCCGATATGCAACCTACCAGGCGCGGACAATACAGTTATTCGTGATAAGGTACTCCATCGATAGGACGGCGGTGACTGCACCAAACACATCACGAGGAAATGTAGGCGCTGTGTCGAATCCTCCACGCTGTAGTCCAAACGCGATGGGGCAAAATCCGTTCGCACGGCCAATACCTAACACGGGCAACACCGCGGGCCGCTCATTAACATGGCGGTTGTCGAAGCCGGTTCCTACTTTGGAGTCGGTCATTAGAGATTCGAATCATGTCGCATCGAGTGGGATATAGGAAAGTAGTCTCGGAACCTACCCAAGATGAGATCCTTTCGAGCTGATGCAAGTGACATACGGCGCGGGATAAGGAATACCCAGGTATCGTTGCCTGAAGCCAACCTCGTTTCGTTGTGTACGAAACCTGTTGCGTTTTCCAGTGGAGGCAGCGCGACGGGACAGCACACCTTCTCATGGGGGGTTACGAATAGGCTCACGGCTATCCCCTGGAACCGTTGGACCGCACAAGTACCTCCCGTGGGTCTTCCCAACGACTTCCATGGTCCGACTGTGACTTTCGCCTTCCCCGATGTTCACGTTCCAAACCGCCCCCTTACACCAGGATGTATCGATAGTTACCTGCTTCGAGGGTGCCGACGGGAGTAAGAACATTCTACACCTGGCCGTGCTGTGATTGTTCGGTGCTGAGGGTCGTCAGAGCGCGAAGGGTGAGCGAGCTATCTTATCGTTTCTCGCAACCATGTTCCATGCTATTAAAATTTTATCGAACGCCAGGGAAGGAAGAGCGATGTTTTGGACACGTCAAGGAAGGCGCTGAGTGGCATGATCGCGACAGTCGTGGTTGAGGAACCCATGAGCGCTGAGCACTGACGTGGCCAAATCACGTGTGTCGACAACTTTGCGTACGTAATTTTTTTTCTGCATGGGCTCCATCGAGGCCTCATACTGGCCTCAGCCGGCATTGTATTCAGTGTATTGCTGAAAGTGGATAAAGTGCCCTTTTGACTACTACTCTCCGTTCACACCACGCTTCGACAATTCGAGCATTTCATCGTTGCAGACCATTATTGTCAACTGAAATGCAGTCCGCCAATCTGTTCGTCCACGCCCGTACCCTGTTCAAGCAGCCGGACAACCTCAAGACGCCCATTTCGAGAGGCTAGATGCAACGGAGTCCAGAGGTCCTGCTCCTTCACATTCATATCAGCGCCGCGGTCGGCTAACAGGCGCGCGATGTTGAGATGTCCATGTACTGATGCCACATGCAACGGAGTCCAGCCTTTCTTGTGTTTGCGCCGCAATCGATTGGTATCTTTGCAACGCCATGTAGGTAAGATGGCTGCGATGAGTGAGATGTCGACCTAAGGGAAGGAAGACAGAGAGTGAAGGGAAGATGGGAGAGGGAAAGTGAACGCTTCACCCGAGTATCACACTTAACCCTGCAAATTGACGGGTGAATGTCGGCAACATTCGCGTGTCTCCAACTGGCTCTTGGGACTGCACTGTCCTGTCTTGAAGCACGCTGATGAGGGCTATCAGGAAAGTGGCAGTGGATCTTGCTAAGGGGTTTGTGGCAAGATCTATTCCTGTTTTTTTTTGTACGGTCGCATGAGGCGGCGTAGAAAAGGGGTTGAAAGTTGGAAGGGGATATCGATGTTAGAGAAATGAAGCTAGGAGAAAACGTTTGCTGGAGAGGATGATAAACCAAACGAAGTCGGCCGTGGGAGCCCCAGGCCAAGACAACTGGAGTTGTAGTAGGACGTACGGCCATACGGCCTCGTTGGCACATTCTCCGAGCTACTGATTCAAGTTGAACCTCGCACACTGCGCGCTTCGTCGTCAGATAGAGGACTCTATCCCGACAAGGTTTCCGAAGGGCGAGACATTTAACGTTGCCAGACACCCAGCTACGACTTTGACTGTGACGGGCCGATCACCATCAGGACACGTACCGCAAGGGGGTGCCGGACCGGGATTCCGGCATAGGGGGTTAGATAGTTAGTTCGTCCCCCAACCACGGTATGAAAAAAATCAACCTCCTACAAACAACGAAATCTGAGGTCGAAAGCACTGATTATGGTGGTTCCCAAACCAAACGCGTCCCTGTAAGTAACATGCAAGTCGGATCAAGCACTGTCAACCACATGACAAGCCCCGACCACCCAACTATCCTCTCACTCTGTTCCTCCCTCATCTTGCATGCCTCGTCTTTTCTCCAACCTTTGTCTTTCATGCTTGTTGACACACAATGAATACCTTTCCCCTAGTGGCCAGGTTTCCCTCTCATTGCCCCCCCAGGTCCTACAGTCGAAGACATGCAGATCACCCACACACCATTGGTCGACACCATGATCACACACCACCCTCTCCGTCACTGCCAGCCCAGCCCGAATCACAACCATCGCAGTGAGTTCCCCGAATTCTCCCCTTCTTTCCATGTTCTGATCAGTTCACTGCTCACACATCCGAGCCATGCCTGTTCCCGCACCACTGAACGCGTTCTCTCTCCCTCACAGCTCGGATCACACACTAGAGCCACATCTGTTCTTGTTTGCATGCCTCAGGTTTCCCGGACCAGTGCCCCTGTCCTTCTGAACCTACATCTCCCGCTCACAGCCCGCGTTGACCTCTCCAGCAAGTGTTCCTGTCTCTTGCTGTTTTTCGTGTCCTGACCTGTGCCGTCTCTCCCTCATGCCCCTGTTCCCATCTGGCCAGTCCCATCATCGCTGTGGGTGAGCGCCCCTTGAACTCATCTGCCCCCATGCCCAAGGCCAACATCTGTCTCCTCACCCTCACCCTCACCGCAATCGCCGCCGTCCCACTGTGAGGTGACCTTACACTGCATGTGCAGAGCGACCATTTTCGATACCATTGCGAATTTGCATCAAGACGCCATCCTCCCATTTTCCTGCCTCTTTTCCTCCTTTTCCCGACACCATCACCATTGCCTTTGCCAACAACATCACCCTTGCCGCAACATGAAACCAACCTCCCTGCCCATTCGCTCGGCTCACACCACCACCAGCGACAACGGCATCTCCGACGACAAAGCCAACACCGACGCCAACATCAGCAGCAGCAACAGCTTCGACACCAACTCCACCGACACCGTCACTAGCAGCAACGCCGACAATGCCGACACCACCGATAGCAACACCACCACCAGCAGCAATGCCAACGCCAACGCCAGCGGCAGCAACACCTTCATTGACAGCACCCGCACCGCCAACGCCAACGCTGTCATCAAAAGCAGCAGCAATAGCAACAGAATTTCGGACAACACCGCCAGCTTCATCAACACCACACGCATCGTCAACACCAACGCCGACAGCAATAGCAACGCAAACAGCAGCAATGGCGGCAACAAACACCCCGACACCTCGACATTGTCAACACCAACCCTGCCTCGCCCCTTCACAACAGCACCAGCACCATAGCGCATGACAGCGAACCAGAGCATGAGCACGCCTGCACGCCGCCTCTCGATACTGGCCATCAAGTTCCTCCCTTTGCCGCACCACGTCCAGACAAGCCAGAGGAACCGCCGCCAGCACCTCGCACGGACGCTACGCTCGCCGCCCCCAGCTCACAAGTCGTGCAAGACACACGCACCATCGGCCTCGACCCCGCGCCTGCCCCTCACCTGTGCAACGACGCGTCCACTCATTTCAGCGGCAAGACACCCAGTTTCGCGTCGCCAGCGGACGACTTCGATGACAAAGAACATCAGCAATGCGTTGACCCAGGAGGGTCAAATTTTAAACCCTCTGGGAGATGTAAGGTGTGCACATGCATTGGCCTTGGAATGGCCCATTTTCCTCATCATCCGACATATCTGACACTTCGCCTGACACCTCCGACGACACAGGACTGCACGTGCGTGCATTGCTGGCTGTCAACTCTCCATTTTCCACAATGCCCCTCACCCTCGTCGTTAAAATAAGTAGTCTAGACTGTAAGTAGATAGTCTTGGAACCATATAGATCCACACGCAGCACTGGAAGCCGAGGAGGAGGCCCCCTAGTGTCTCTGGGCACCCGCGTTTGCATTGCATTTCCCCTTTCGTTCTGTCTCCCTCGTTTCGTCCAGCGTCATGCAAGCAGCTCATGCAGAGCCACCCATCTTCCCCCCTTGCCCCTCTCTCTCACCTGGGACAAAACATTGAACTCGCACGTAGACGACGTATCTACCTTACAACACCCACATTCGAACTCAAGGGACCAAGGATTTATCTTATCATACATCATACATATAAATTATTGGAAATACCATTGCCATATATGGTTAGGCGCCCGCTTACATACTTAGTTAGTCCATGCCCTGTAGTCACTTCGAAAAAAAATGACCCCAGGTCTTTTATTGCAATCCCGCGACCCCCTTGACGTACCGGGGTTGCCAGCATGAGCGGGAGTCTGTGTAGTCCTTACCAACAGCCCCGGACGTCGACGTGGTCAGGGTTCCATTTGTCTGTCCTGTCCTTAAACGTTAAACGTTAAACGCTAACCTCCTTGCTACTCTAGCCTTCTTCATGGTCATTTTCATCCGCAGGCCTGAGGCTCTGGCACCTCACCAAGTCGCGTGTGGCATCATCCGAGACCCGGGCCGGTCTGACCGCGTGCTCAAAATACACATGCCAAAAGCGCTCCTGTCTTCCCTGCTGAGTGTTATTTCTCTCAGACTCCCACGTCAAATTTACTGGGGTAAAGCATTCCCGAGAACGAAACACGAACTCCGCACAGCGGTCAAATGGACGGTCCGGCCTAGTCAGGCGATGCGCCACGTTCAGTGCCACCTGGCTGTGATCGTTCTGTTCGATATACTTGCAGCGAACCAAATCCCAGCTGGCTACGGTCCGTCGACGCCCGATGCAATGAGTCATGCCAGATACCAGATATACAAAAGACGACACGGTGATAAGTGAGCTGTTATACCAATACGGAATCTTATTGGTCGTAGCTAAGGGTGCAATGAGCGAGATCTCGATTTCACGACATGTATTCGTCAAGGAGTAATCGCTATCCGCTCCTTATCAGTAGTCTACATCTAGAGTTCGAACAACCGTTCCACAAGTGGTCGAGAGCGCTACACACATGGGCTAACACGCAGCCTGTCCACAGAATAGACTTTCACTACGAGCATTAGAATTCGGTAGTAGATCGAAAATTACAAGTCCAATGTCCAGCAATCTACGGTTGAGTATAGTCAACATATCCTACGGGGCTGTAAAACCAAATCAATCACCACCACTCCACTGGATGAAGCAAACTACAGAACTTACCACTCAGAGCAACAGCTAAACACAAGGTGGAGTCTGGTGTGCGCGTGCGTGGGCGGCCATAGGATCACCCGTGATGTAGGCTTGCCCAGCCGGGAAGTGATGACGTACACTCGACGAGATCGCAGGTGTCTGCTTCCAACTTAATATGCGGAAACGCAGGCGCTGTGACAAACACGGCTGCATGGTAATTATCGGGAATTGGTAACGGCGAGGCGTGCCAGTTCTCAACTCGGTGGAACTTGATGGTCGTCGATTCGCAGAGATCGGGCCAATAGTTTAAGAGTCGTTATCTCAATGTTGGACCATGTTCTATTTGCGGGGCAGATAAGGAGTGGGTATCCCTGAATGAGGACCTGTGGATCGACAACATCCATTGAGGTGAATGACACATCGTGCGTGACGAGGAACAGCCAGGCATCGTTGACAGAAGCAGGCCCCTTCTCATGGTGTACGAATCCTCTTGCAGTCCCCTGCATCGACAGCAAGATGGACTAGCACCTCATCTCATCGGCTATTAGAAATGAGCCTGGGGGTAGTCGTTGTGGAAATCCGATGGAACCACTGGACCCACAAGCACCATGCCATCGTCTTCCCAACGACTTCCATCATCCGATTGCGACCTTCACTGTCCTGGACGCTCCCGAGACGTACAAGTCTTCAAGTCTGTCGAATCTCCCGGGGTGCCAACAGGAGTAGAGGTATTCCACGTTTGGTTGTGCCATGATTGTTCGAGGCAAAAGGCCCTCAGAACTGCGAAGGGCGAGCGGGTTATCTTCATCCATATCATTGAGTTCAGAGCAGGGACATAGACCCTCTCGTCGTTGTGGAAGGAGAGATTGCACAAGACCGTCAAGTTACTTGGATTTCTGGGGTTGAATTTATCAGTTGTGGGGCTAGATATGCCGATGAAACAATACCGATACCCCGGACTGACACAACCTAGCCATGAGTGAGGCTTCTTCCGCATACATGAGCTCTTTCAGACGGTTTGGGAGTCAATTGTGGAAAATTGGGGTCAAACTCACCTGAAGCGCACCTGCTAAAGAAATTCCTCGAGACAACACCTAAGTGCTCTCATCCATCCCGCTCGTCACGGTGGCGGTCCGACAATAATGTTGTTGTCGCTGTCGGTACACACAAGGGTCAGAGTCAAGTCGACCTCACATTCGGTTCGAGTTTATCTTTCGGCCAGGTTCAGCTTGTGTCGGAGTGTGTTTTGTTGATTCTTTGCGCCCGGACTGTACATGGAGGGGGGGGGGGGGGGTTCATGACTTGCTTCTCTTACTCCCTACTATCAGATGCATCAGTATGACATGTATAACTCATTATTTAATATGGAAGGCAATTGGAGACTGTACCTGCGGATTGGGAGACAAGTGGCTGTTTCTTGACATCATTGCCTTGGCCTGGAGAAACTGGCGTTGTGTAAAGAGTAACGTTTGTCTCGTTCATCTTAAGTATCACAGTGGGTCTGTCCCTCTGCTTCGAGAGACGTAAGTCATTCTAACTGTAAAGTGAGGAGGAAGAGGACAATACACACCAAAAGGCCGGAAGCCAACTTTTTGAGGCTCAAGGTCGATGTCACAATCGGTGGGTGCCATCGACATGGATATAAGAATGTAAAGAATAGGGGGAAACAGTCAGGACTGGAGAGGGAACAATTTGAGAGACGACGCGACGCTGATGGTAATGGTACCTGAGGCCTGAGATCTTAAGCGCCGTTGGCTTGGCAGCGCCACAGGCGGGGAACATTGGCCGTGGCTGGGGATTTGGCATGTTGTCATGTGGTGTCATCACCTGAGCCAATTTCGAAACTTTGTATCCATCCGTTTGCCGTTTGATACTGTGAAACTTGTATGGGGTCTTTCCTAGTCCCTCATCGTTATAGCCATTGATATATTGATAGCCCATGGCTGCAATCACCTACACTAACACGAATGAGTTTTCATATATAGTGAGTCAGCCGCGGCTCTCGCTATTTCCGTCCTTTGAACGCCCAAACACGCGGGGACTTTAATGGGGCTGGCAAATCCCATGCACTTAAGTCGTCTGTTAGACCTGATAGGTGTTTCATTTGCACAAAACCCTGGTGTCCAGCCTTCCCGCACGACGCTGAGTCAGTCACTGACGACGGGAACTCAGCACCCATTGGCTCAAGGTATTTGGAATCGACTTCTTTCGGAGACTTGCGCTGACTCTATGTCAGCCCCAGGCCATCCGATTCACAGCTGTGTTGCCATGCACCTCGTACCAATTTGCCCTGTTCGTTCAACTTCGTTGACAGCTGTTGACCGAATATGGCAACCTCATCAACGCATTCCGTAATGGGCATCCAACAAAGCTGTGCTGGCTTGTGTTGCGAAACTGGGAAATCTCGTCTGTTATATTCCCTTCATAAGACCTCCAGATCTCCAAGCGGCTAGGCGGCGAAAAATAGGAAGCCTCCCCGTCCCTTTCAACCCCCCTCTCTCGTTTCTCTCGTTTCTGCATCTTCTCCCATCATGCGGTACTTGCTGTCATGGTCCTGGTGTCATTGACAAACCAAACCAAACGTCCCCTGAACTCTACTACAATCTCTAAAAGGCAAGTAGCTTAGGACGGGACTTAAATACTGACATGGCCAAGCGAAGGGGTGGGACGCGATCCTTCGTTCCATCCCCCCACTGTGCCATCACATCTCCTGTTCAGCTGTTGGCCCCCCATAGTAACATGCGTGACCAATCACAGTCGCCTCGTCTTGCAGGGGTCAAGTCTCAGGGGGATTTTCAGAGTTGGCTCTCTCCTCCAGATGCATGGAAAAACCACAATATTGCCTGTGAATCGCGGCACACCGGGACGGCGAGGTGGTTTATCCAAAGCGACAGCTTTTCAGAATGGAAGTCGTCAGGACCGAGTTCTCTCCTGTGGGTTCACGGTAAACGTAGGTAATAGCCCATCTCGTATTTTTTCACCAGGTCTAATAGTTTCTCATATGTAGCGGGCGCAGGCAAGAGCGTCCTTTGGTGCGTTAACCCCACCATAATTCTGTCTTGATGACTCACAGCGTGGGCCAGTTCGTCGATAATCGAGGAGATCGACAAGATGCGGAAATCCGGACACGCGTCACGGCGTTTTTTTATTGTGACTTTAGGGAGGACCGGAAGAAGGACCTGCGCGGGCTCCTCTCAGCCTTTCTAGTCCAACTTTGTCATCAATCCGACTCCTACTCTGATATTCTGTCCAACTTCTTCTTGGAACACAGCAACGGTTCGAGGCAACCCAGCAACGACACGCTTGTCAAATGTCTAAAGGAAATACTGAAACTGCCTGGACAAGCACCCACATTCCTGATTATAGATGCCCTGGATGAATGCCCCATCACGTCATCTATGCCTTCCCCTCGCGAGAAAGTCCTAAAGCTCGTGGAGGTGCTCATCGACTCACAAATCCGAAATCTGCGCATATGCGTCACTAGCCGACCTGAGACCGACATCAAGGCCATCCTCATACCGTTGACTTCCCATTCCATTTCCCTGCATAACGAGATCGGACAACTGGAGGACATCGACAACTACATTAGATCTGTCGTTAATACGGATCTGACGATGCGGAGATGGAAAGCGGCTGACAAAGAGCTCGTCGTACACGCGCTCACGAATAAGGCTGATGGCATGTAAGTCCTTAGCGGCTGAGGCATAGATGACATCTGCTCATGAAAGTTGTAGGTTCAGGTGGGTTTATTGCCAGCTGCTCTACCTTCGCCGATGCCTCCCGGGATGTATACGTCGTGCCTTGGACGAACTGCCGGAGACGCTCGATGAAACATATGAGCGGGCGCTAGGAGATATCAATAAAGCGAATTGGGAAGTTGCCCACCGTCTTCTACAATTTGTCGCCGTGGCTTCCCGCCCACTCCATGTCGAGGAACTCGCCCAGTTACTCGGACTTAACTTCGCAGTGGGGCAGATTCCAAAGTTTCACGGGGCTTGGCTCCTCGAGGATCCAGTTTACGCAGTGCTTTCCACAACGCCAAGTTTGCTGGCGATTGTCGACGTCGATGGTTCTCTGGTGATTCAGTTTTCTCATTTTTCGGTCAAGGAATTCTTGACATCGCCTCGCGTTGCCCAATCAAGTGACACAATCCTGCGTCGATATCACATCACTTTGACACGCTCTCATACCCTTGCCACCGCAGCCTGCCTGGGGATGCTCTTACATCTTGACAAAAACATCACCAGAGGCGACCTGGATAAATTTCCTCTTGCTGAATATGCTGCGGAACACTGGGTAAATCATGCGCGGTTCGAGGACGTGTCCCAAACAGTGGAGGATGGGATGAAACGATTGTTTGACCCGAACAAACACCATTTCTCGGTTTGGGTGTGGATACACGATTTGGAGGACCGATATTGGAGTCGAGAAAAGCGAGGAGAAAGGCCATCACATCCTAAGGGAACTCCTCTGCATTATGCGGCACTCTGTGGCCTAGACATCGTTGTGACGTTCCTCATCATTGAGCATTCACAAGACTTGGACACTCAATGCTTTGATCACAAATCGACTGCATTGCATCTTGCGTCCAGAAGGGGACATGTGGAGATTATTCGTGTTCTTCTCGACAACGGCGCGGATGCGGATGCTCGGAACAATTACAACTCCACTCCTTTGCATATGGCATCAACCGGGGGGCATGTGGAAGCCATACGCCTCCTTCTGGAGCGTGGAGTAAATGCAATTCACAGGGACGACCAAGGCTTCGGGGCAATTGAGTTGGCGTATCAAGGCGGGCACTCGAAAGTCGCAAGGGTCTTTCTCGAGCTCGGCCATGACCTGGGTTTGGTGGCAAACAACATCAACAGGTGGCCTCCGTTGAACCGGGCGTTATTTGAGGGAAATATTGAACTCGCACGCCGCCTTCTCGAGCACGGCGCAAATCTGAAACCTCAAGGGTATGATGAATTGATTCTAACACAAGCAGCCTCAGCTGGTGGTCATACGGAAGCCATCGGAGTCCTTCTTGAGCAGGGCATAGACATCACAGCCCAGAATAATCATGGGTTGCCTCCCTTGCATCTAGCGTCGCTTGCAGGACATGTGGAAGTAGTACGTATCCTTCTCGAGCATGGTGCGGATGCTACCACTAGAGACACAAACGGGTCGACCTCACTGCATCTGGCGTCGTTCGGGGGAAATATCGGTGTTGTACGCATCCTTCTCCAACACGGTATGGATTCCGCAACCCAGGACAGCGATGGGTCGACTTCACTGCATATAGCGTCGCTTGGGGGATATGTGGAAATCGCGAGCCTCCTTCTCGAGCGAGGGGCGGACGCGGAAGCCAGGAACGATGACGGGCTGACTCCACTGCATTGCGCAGCAGAGAAGGGGCATGTGGAACTCACGTGCCTCCTTCTGGAGCGCGGTGTGGATGTAACGGCTCAGGACAACTACGGTAACGCTCCATTGTATTATGCATCGAAATCGGGTCATGTAGAAGTCTCACACATTCTTCTTGAGCATATTCCAGATGTGGTGGTCCGGGAAAACCATGGGTGACACCGTTGCGTCGATGAGCGAGGCGGCAGCATGTACTAGTACTGTCTGGTGACCTGACAGGGATGAGGGAGTACGGGCACTCGAGGGGCACTAACGGTGCGAACAATGTAAGGTGACCTTACACTACACGTTGCAGAACAACCCTTTTCAACACATTTGCAAATCTGCATCCAAGGCACCGTCCTCCCACCTTCCTCTTCTTTTCCTCCTTCCCCAAAACAACCACCATTGCCTTCACCAACATAAACAACGTCACCATCATTGCAACCCTACTGCAACATGAAATCAACCACTCCCCTCCTCTTGACTCCCACCCCATCACTTTCTACTCACTTTTCTTACTCTCCTCCTCCACTCATGCCTTGGCTCCCCTGCATGACGTCGCTTAGGTAGTCGCCGTCGTCCAGCACCTGTATGGTCCTGTTCTTTAGCTCCTTCACTAGTCTGACACTTCTTAGATTGCTCTGCTTTGCCATTTACTTGTACACACTCGCTGTTTCACGTCAAGCTTAAGTCCGAGAGACGACCGAAATCTCAGAACCCCTGCAACCGAACACCACCTCCATTGCCCTCCCCACAACCGCTGGGACTAATCTTCATGAAGCAGATTCCCTCCTCTCCACTACCGATATGAACCCATCTAGACTAGGCATCCCTTCGTCCCAGGACCACCATCTACCAGTGCCTCCATACGACGTATACTGCTCAAACCACCATTCAATTTGCTGTGATATCTGAAGCCAATCTAATGCAGGTGCTCGAACCTAGGCCCAAACAATTATGTCATCTTCAGTCTTCCAAAGTTCCTTCTTATCGTATAGGGCGATTGTTTCACTATAGAGGTAACAATCATAATCACCGACTAACGCGGTTTAGGTGGCTTATGTTTCGCATTTCAGGCCTCGCTGCGTTCCTTGGTTATGGCGCTGCTTGTGAATTCATCCGCCGCTCAACGGCACCCACCGAGTGCACCGAGTCCCCACCATCCTTGCTTATGGTGACCGAAGCGAATTTGACGCACATCGTGTCCAAACTCACGCAGATGCCTGGCGTAGCGCTGAAAGTGGGACAGTTCCTCAGTATCCGAGGTCCATGCCCTCACATCCTCACACGAATCTTTCGCTGTCTGCGACCAACAGATACACACGTCCTACCACCAGACCTCGATCGCGTCTTTCGCTGCGTGCAAGATAGCGTGCACTTCATGCCCAACTGGCAGATGGAGGTGCGCACCGTACTCGCATTTAGACATCCATCGACCTACTGACTGACGCTTTGTGGGTCCATAGGGTAATGGCGTCCTCTCTCGGATCGTCGTGGCGCTCCTCCTTCGTGGACTTCAATCCCATACCCTTCGCGGCCACTTCGATTGGGCAGGTCCACCACGCCGTCCTGACTGCGTCCGCCTCGCCGACGGGACGGCCCGCGCGCGTCGCGGTGAGGGTCCAATTCCCAAACATAGCGGAGAGCGTGGCGAGCGACCTGAGCTATATCCGTATATTGCTGACGGCGGGGCGGCTTCTCCCTCGTGGGCTTTTCCTCGATAAGACTCTTGCTGTACTCCACTTTCCTGTCATTGTCCACTGCGTACGGGGCTGATTGATGAGAATGAGACAGGTCATGAGGGAAGAACTGGCGGACGCATGCGACTATATCCAGGAGGCGACCTGCTTACGCTCTTTCGGAAGCCCGGGGAGGCTTGGCGGTGATCCACGTTTCAAAGTCCCATGGGTATGGGAAGGAAGCACGAATCGGGTGCTGGTGATGGACTACGTAGAGGGCGATAGCGTTGGTGGAGATGCGGTGCATAGTCTCCCTCAGGAAGACCGCGACGAGGTGCGTTCCTTGCGTACTAGATCAGCACAAGCCGTCGAAGCTAACATAGTATGACACAACAAAGATAGCTGGGCGCGTCATCGATCTTTGTCTGCGAGAGCTCTTCGTCTTCCGCGAGATGCAGACGGACCCCAACTGGTCCAACTTTCTCTGGAACGCGAAAACGCGCCAGGTGCGAGACTTTTATTGCTTTCTTTTTCCTTCTCAAAAGACGCTGATGCATGTCCTAGATCGAACTGGTGGACTTTGGAGCGACGCGGAGCTATAGAGCCACATTCATGGATAACTGGTTACACTTGCTTCTCGCCGCGGCACTGCAAGACCGGGAAGGATGTCTGCGTTGGAGCTTGGAGCTAGGCTATCTCACTGGCGAGGAGAACGATGTCTGTCACTCTATCTACGATTCCCTTCCCTTCTGCGATATTTGACTAATAGAGAGATCAGATCATGAATGAGGCACACGTCGAGTCACTGCAACTGCTCGCGACGCCGTTCCGCAGAGATACACCACAGCCATTCGCGTTTGGGCCTGGATCAACGTGGGCCGGCATCACCACCGAGATCCGGGGGCGTATCCCGACTATGTTGCAACATCGTCTCACGCCGCCACCTCGGGAAACGTACTCACTCAACAGGTGCGTATACTGGATCTCTTCCGCGATCAAGTGTTGACCAACCGTGTAAACAACAGAAAATTGAGCGGTGGATTTTTACTGGCGTCGAGGTTACGGGCAACGGTGGACTGCAAAAAGTTATGGGATGGTGTCATCGAGAACTACAAATTCTCTAATTCCACATAGAGCGACCAAAGGCAAAAGAATTCTAGAGAGGTCTACTGTTACATATAGATGGAGCATTATAGCAAAGTTCTCGATCGATGTGAGGAACGTGTATGAGGATCGTAAGGGGCGTTGAGAGTAATGGGCCTCCGGGAGGAATGTCGCTGAGTCGTAATTGGGGTTTAAAGCTCCTTAAACAATTTTTTAGCTGAACGTGTGGAGTATATCATGTCGGTGAACGGTCTTGGAAGCGTCAGCAAAGAATGCAACAATGTAGGGAGGAACAGCGTACCCCTCAAACTTGAGCGCGATCGTGTACACAATGTGGACGCTCAAGGTGATCAGCAAGCCGGCGGGACGCTCGTACCTGAAGGAATGAGAAGTCAGCCCCAGACCACGTGTCGCCTCCCGCATAAGCACGCGGGGCCACCAACACGCACCACAATGCTGTCGCGGCGAAGCACATCGTGCTGCCGACGTACATTGGATCGCTAAGTACGTCGAAGGGGAAGCCCTTGACGCGGTGATCCATCAGAATGCCGAAATAGTCTAGGAACCTGCCTGTGATGCCAAGCGCCCAGGACGACGCCGCGACGAAGGTCTGCCCGAGAGCGAAAAGAACGACAGGGATGAGGGTATCGAGCGGGGCGGGAAGGATGTGCGCATGCGGCTGTTCTAGTATTGCCTTCAAGTATCTGAGAGGATGCCGGTGAGCGGCCTGGATTGCCGGCTTCGTACACGGATCGAGAAGGAAAGGTGGGGAGGGAAATAAAATAAAAAGAGGAGGTAACGCACAGGTGATTCCGCCATATTCCCGCACTGAAGATGCATACGGCGAGAAAATAACAACCCAAACGAGGGTTTCCACCGAAAATGCGAGTGGTTGTCTTGTTGTGGTATTCTTCAACGTCGTTAGTCAGTCAGAGCCTGATCCCGGGGAAGGCAAAGTGTGAGCGCCTAGACGACTCCTGATTACCGTTTCTCGCTACGATGTTCCATGCTGTAGGATTGAAGCTTATTGACCCCAGGGAAAGAAAGAGCGATGGCTTGGACATTTCAAGGAAGGCACTGGGCGACATGCTTGTTAAAGTTTAAGGATATGGGTGATATGCGCACACAGGAAGAGGGAAACACTCTGTTATTGTTCGAGTAGTACGCTACGTTGCATGATATATATGTGCGAGTGCATACCTCCAGTAAGTTAGTACTAGGGACGCCGATGCCACACATCCGGGTGGCACACTAATTGTCTCACACCGATGTATAGGCACCGATCCTTGTATCAGGTCGCAGTCCAGACCAGATCCTGACATAAAGTCGTGATCGAGGGAGACCCACACACGGCAGGCATGAATGGACACGGCGGGCGGATGAAGGCGTCGCATCACGCGTCGCGTCAATAACTCGCCATCGAAATCTTACGTTACATTACGTAGACTATTCTGAGCGCGTCGTTGGAATTTCCCGTCTTCCTTCCGTTCTAGATTTTCTGACATTTGACCCTAGGCGACCTCGGAGTCCCCTGGGACCTGGAACGCAGCGTACGACTGCGGATATCGTTGAATATGTAGCCCTGGCAGACTATTCCATCCACAAGTGAGAGCACTCATCAGGAAAAACCTCCTGCGCTAGTGAGAGATAATAAGCAATAATTTATTGCTCGCTAGCACAAATTATCAATTATTCATTATTACCTTTGGTTTTTGTCATTTTCATTGCTTGCGGTACCCCCCCATAATTTACAAATAATTTATCGATAAATTATCGATAATTATCGATAATGTTTTGATAATTATCGATAATGTTTTGATAATGTTCAACAATGGTTCTGTGATTTTCCAATTAAATGACTGTATTGTCTGATTCTGTGTAAAGTAGTACACCAGTCTGTAATACAAGAGGAACACAAACATAAATGTCCAAAGAAATGATTAAGGAAGGGTGGGGAATGGGACAAAGGGCACCATGCCGTAGGTATATCAAGGGGAGACTTAGCAGGATGTGAGACATGCAGGTAAACTATGGGATGCAGTAAATTGAAGTAATAGGAACATTTGGGTATACTAGACCCACTGTTGACTGTACAGGTTTTGTCAATAGTGAATGTGGGGCAGCGATACACATCACTTACAGTGGGACAAATGATGACTTGGGTTCACTTCAGTCATCAAGGTTATCAAAGTCAATGTTGGCAATCTGGACACCACTTGGGTTGCTGGTCATCAATGAACTGACCAAATGGATGGGTCAGGACTGTAGCATCACTAAACAGGGTACTCACCTCACCTCAGAATAAACATATGACATCATTGAATGGAAAGGGTTTCCTTGTTTGCTCAGGATCGCTTCCAAAGTACCAATATGGCCATGGTATACATCGATGAACATGCTGGATGAAAATTCTGTCACCTGATGTGTGCCAGAGCGCCAGTCATACAGGGCAGCAAATAACTGAACCAAATTAGCACACTGGTTATGTGGGGTGACAAAAGCAACTTACCGCTGTGCCCACAAGCGCCACCATGGGCATTGGCACTTCATAAGAAGTCAATCCATCACCATTACATCGGAGTGGGAAGCATTCACCAAACTGCTCTACAAAAGAGTTCTCCCCAGTGAAATATAGGCCACAGATAGCCTTGACAATGCGGTCATTGTGATATGGTTTCGAGTGATTCACAGTGAAGTCGTCACCCTGAAAGAATGTCAGATAAGATTGATGAAGAGGCTAGAACTTACAGTCAACCGTATAGGGTGGATGTAATTGTAGTCGAACAGCTGCTTGTCAACGGAATCCTCAATGCTTTTAGGATCCATACCTGAAAACTCTGTCTTAACAAGTGCACTGCACTCCTCCTTGGCAAGACCTCAGAAGAGGCAAATATGAGCATGTGGCTGTGAACAATGTCAGTTTGGTCAAGTTCAAAGTGGAAAAACTCACCAGGGGAACAATTTTAGCTTGATACAGCATATCAGTCTGAAGTTGCCTAAGAACAGAAGCCGCCCCTGGCATATTAAGCATGGCACCAGATGAAAGTGCATCTCTGACAAAAGAGGCCAAAAGGCCTGCATTCGGAAGAGCGCATTGGAGCAAAAGGGCAGCTTGAACAAACTCAAACAAGTCCCAAATAACTGCTTGGACAAGAGGTTGCTGCAGGGTTAGCATCAGTTTACTAGTACCTGGGGTAAGGACAAGATCCGTCTTAGGAGGCCACACTGGTGGCACCATGTTTGCACCTGTGGGAACCAAAGTTGTGGCCATGTGCATGGGCGCAGGCATAGTCATGCTGACAAGGGGCGACGGTGTGGGTGTGGGTGTGGGTAGAGTTATGTCAACAAGGGGCAACGGCATGGGCATAGACAGATTTGTGCTGACAAGAGGTGAAAACATGGGTGTTGGCAAAGTCAGGTTGACATGAGGCGATGGCACAAGAGTGGCCACATCTGCAGGGGGCAGTGCCATAGATATGGTTGGGCTGTTGGTAGAAGATGGGCCCAGCCAAGATGGTCTCTGTGGAAGTAGCTGTGAGGTCTAGAAACATGGAAGGAAGGTATTGTCGATGTACTTCATTTGCCAGAGCCTCAGAAATACGGGAGGTGGGTCCTTCAGCTGGCCCTGCAAAGTCGTCCAGCCATTCCCCCTCACTCTCAACCCTGCTATCACCACCATTGGTGGTGTTAAGGTCCAAGGGCCTTAAAGACACGACGTGCGTGGGTTGATTTTGGCGACAACTGGGATTGCTTAGTGGGTTGTCCTCCTAAGGCAATGATCATGTGAGTAGCGCGGTACCAGTTGGCTACACAGTATAACAAGTAAGTCCCCAATGATAAGGGCGACTCCTAAGTGTTCTGATAGAGGTAGAGAGGGGAGAGCTTCAAAGGGGGCTTTGAAGTGACTAAGGATTCGGGCTGTTGACTCTGAAAGTCCTGGGTGGAAGCTACAAGTCTTGGATTGAAAACCAAGTTAGGCTTAGGGCCTAACTGCTAAAAGTACAAGCGCTTATATACAAGTGAGAAGTAACAGGTCACAGGAGTCTCAGAATAATACTGTCACATATAGTAAGGTTCATCATGAGTTGGCAGTTCTAAGTATAGCTCCATCATGAGCTGGCGGTCTCATCATGACGTGGCAATGAGCTGGCAATCCATAAAGGGTTAAATGGTGATGCTGCGGAATGCTGCGGACTGCGGAGTGATAGCATGTGATATCTGACTGCGGAATAGTCAGGTGATCCATCAGGTGACTTGTCAGGTGGTTTGGTGGCAGTCTGAGTGGTGCATGAGGGAACAAGTAGGGAATGAGTGACTGAGAGCGCAGAATAAATGGTGGAAAAATGGTGAAAAATGAGAAGTAGGGCCCAGGATCATAACAGGTGGGGTCAAAATCCTGGTTTACAGTGGGGAATGAATTGAGGGGATGGGTCGTTTGACCGCAGCCAGGATAGTACAATGCTGAAATTTTTTCAAAGTTGTTTGTCAGTATTTGTCGTCACAATGAACATGATTGGTAAGCCTGTGGCGCAACTAACCTTCTTGCCTCAAGCTCCTCCTCTGACTTGACAAGACTGGCTCAGGTGCAGGTGGACTCATCGCCACTGTCCTGCCATCAACTACCAACGTGAAGGGCATCAGATGACCATGAATGGGCCCTTTTATCATGGTCAGTGGGGTTTTTTTTAGGTCTTTCGAACACTCACCATTATTTTGTACTCTCTTCACAGAGTTGTCCGTCGCTGGTCCTGGTGCTGCTGTCTGATTGGTGGATATGTTGCTCTCAGATGACAGAAAGGTATGTTTCATGCCGGCTTATTATCATCAGAGAGCTGTATGACTTATGGATATGTCAGACTTACTAGGTGGATCGCCATTTGGCTGGGGCACGTTGGTGCTGGTCTGACATCTGGTTCTACCCTGGATTGAGGTGTTTGTACAAACTTGCAATTGACCTGAATTTTCACTTTGCTTGTCCTGTGTGAGACCACCTGCACTAATCGCACAAGATCGACGTTTATGGGGTGCCATGAATGAAGTGCAAAACAAAAGATAAGAACAAAAAGAGTGTGATGAAACAACAAGTAAGGACAGGATGGGGGGGATGAGGACTCGGATCAAGGTATGTTCCCCTGCTTATATTTGGGATTCATGACACTGCTGAACATGTTAAATTGTGAATTGTTTGTGTTTAGTTGTCCCCATTCATCCCCATTCCCTCGTCGTATCCATGGCCCCATCACAGCTTCAGTGTCAAGGATGTAATAAGGTTTTCAGCTATCATGGCCTTACTCTCCATATTGCCAAAATGGAGCGTCCACTGTGCCGTGTGGTGAATGCGGCATTGCAGGCACCAACAATCCTCCAGTCCTTCCCTATTGCAGGACATCCACTCATATCTGACCTGAATCCCATACCACCAGGCCCCTCTGGGGCATTCCTTGGCGATGATGCTTCCCTGTCTCAGGTGTGCAGCAGTCAAGTTGTGAGATCACCGGTGCAGATCACGGTAATGTTTTATGGCCTTGTCGTGATTCCTCAACTAATACATACATTTCAGATGACAATATGAATGATCCTGAAGATGGTATTAATGGTGTCTTTGATACTGTTGATGCTGCTGACAGCCTGGATGCCGATGCATATGAACACCTGACTGATGGTGTAACCATATTGAATGTAGCCATTCCTGAAGGAGCACCACCCATCAAGCAAGGAGAAGCTGAACAACCACCGCTGGATCCGCTCATTCAAGTTGATGAGCCCAATTCAGAGCCTATGTCTGAATTGGTGATTATGCACTTTCCAACAGGCCATCCTGGTGCCCCAATTCCCAACATCAATCAAGGTTCCGCCATGCACCAAGCAAGGCAAGCGGCTCCTGATAGCTCAAAATGGGCTCTGTTCTGCTCCAAACTCAACTGGGAAATTGCATGTTGGGCGAAGACACGCAGGCCGACGTCATCGGCATTGATGGAGCTACTTGGAATCCCAGAGGTATGTGGACTATGTTTAGCGCTAATGTGTACTGACAATTCACTGATACACTATGTCAGGTTGTTGAGAGACTTGGTCTCTTGTATAAGACAGCAAACAAGCTGAACAACATCATTGACAATGAGCTGCCCGGGCGCCCTCCATTCAAGTGTGAGGAGTTTGTCATTGGAGGTGAACGCCTCCAATTCTATTATCGAGACATTCTACCATGCATCTGCACCATCTTTGGTAACCCTGAATTGGCTCATGACATGGTATTTTCCCCTGAGCAACATTACAAAAACTCCAAACAGATGCATCAGATCTACTCTGAGATGCACACTGGGGACTGGTGGTGGTCTGTACAGGTGCGTATCAAGCGTTTCTGATCCATTTATGTGCTCATATGTGGTGCCAGACTTCACTCGAATCGCGCTGTCTTGGTGCCACAGTCATCCCACTGATAGTTTCTTCTGACAAAACGCAGCTCACTCTCTTTGGCAGGAAAATGGCGTACCCTGTCTATATGACAATTGGAAATATACCAAAAGACATTCACTGAAAGCCTTCATGACATACCCAGATATTGATTGCATACATTCCCACAGACAAACTAGAGTTTATAGACATCAAGGCTGCTCATTGCCGTGCCATTGTGAATCTATTCCATTCATGTTTACAACATGTCTTAGGTCCGATCACACTCTATGGTGAAACAGGCATCGCCATGGTCAGTGGTGACGGGGTTTGGCGCTGCTGCCACCCTATCTTTGCTTGTTTTGTTGGTGACTACCCTGAGCAGGCACTCATGATGTGCACATACCAAGGCTGTTGCCCCAAATGTCTAGTACCTCCAGACCAACTTGGCAAACCCAGATCTTTTCCACCTTGGGACTATGACAAAGCAATTGAAACATATTCTTTGGCAGGTGTAAATGTATGCCCATTCCATGCAGCATGCTGCAAGGCTGGACTCAAGCCAGTCTTCCATCCATTCTGGGAGACCTTTCCACTGGCGGATATCTTTCTATCAATCACACCAGATATCCTTCACCAGCTGCTTCAAGGAGTTATGAAGCATCTGATCTCATGGTTAACCAGTCCTCTTGCATTTGGACCGGCAAAAATCAATGCGCAATGTTGATCTATTCCACCAAACCACCATATCAGGCTGTTCTCCAAGGGCATTACAACACTCTCTCACGTTTCAGGCAAGGAACACAAGAGCATCTGTCGTATACTGATTGGTCTGGTCACTGACCTTCCGCTCCCTCATGGGCAATCATCAATATGTGTTCTTAGATCTGTGTGAGCACTCCTTGACTTCCTCTTTTTGGCCCAGTTCCGATCACATACTGATGACACTATCCGTCGCCTCAACAACTCCCTTACTCGTTTCCATGAAAACAAGGCTGTCTTCATCGATCTTGGCATCCGCACGCAGTTCAATATACCAAAAATTCACAGTCTCATCCATTATGGCTCATCAATCACCCTTTTTGGCACTACAGACAATTACAACACTAAGCAGACCAAGCGTCTGCATATTGACTTCACCAAGAAAGCGTACCATGCCACAAATCATAAGGATAAGCTCCCTCAGATGACAGCTTGGTTGGATCGGCACGAGAAGGTACACCAACATGCAGCACTGGTCCAATTGTGCCAGGAACCCGACCAACAACTTGAACGCGGCCCCTCTGTGAGGTCAATTGGGCCGCCATGACCAACTACTTGGGCTCTGAAGATGGCGCAGCATCTGTCTGCTAAGGCAGTGTCTTTTGATGACCTTCATGAGCTGTATGGAGCCACTCAGTTCCAGGACACACTGGCAGACTTTATTGCTCAGTTTAACTATCCTGGCACAGCAGGAAACACATTACTCACACGCGCTAGAAACATGCTCATACCATTCCGCTCAGTTGCCATTTTTCATAAGGTCAAATTCGTATCAAACAACACTGAGTTGGCTGAAACAGTTGATGCCATTCATGTTCAGCCAGAACAAAAGGATGCATGCAGGCGGATCATACCTCCACAGTTTGATACAGCTCTTGTCCTTACTCAACGCTGAGATGGAACTGATCATGAGTTTCAGTCCTATTGTGGTTAAGTTTGACTCAACATGCCGCACAGGTCACTGGATTGCTCAAGCATGCGTTGTCTTCAAAATCCCAAGCAAACATCACCTGAGGGTGTTTCTGCCATCAGGACCGACGCCTCCAACACATCTTGTATACATTGAGTGGTTTTCACCACCCTCAGTTGCACAAAATAGCAGCCATGGCCTGTACAAGGTATCCCGTTTGATGAAGGATGGCAAGCGGCAAGCCAGTATCCTTCCGGTCAGCTCAATTATTTCAAGTGTTCACCTGCTCCCCCAGTTCAGACAGAGCGATCAACAGGGCATGAACAGTTTTACAGTACTTGAAAAGTGGGATTCTTTCTATGTGAACCCATTCAGTGACGTCAACAATTTCATGTTATTTTTGTAGATTATCATTGAACATTGTGTCTGCGCTTGCTACTTTGGATTATCACAATTTATCAGTACACTAGTCGGCTATTATCTCTCGCTAGTAATTAGTCAGCTCTTACCTCTCGCTAGTGCGGGAGGTTTTTCCTGATGCTACACCCTACGAGACGCTCCACAAAATGATCTTTGGCTATATTACTACCACGAATTCAAATTCAGCAACATATACAGTTCAACATTTTCCACATCCATCTAGTTGAATCTAGTCAATGGCGTACTTCAACAGAGAAAATAAGTCTGCGCCCGACTCAAGCAACAACAACTCTATGATGTTGAGGTGCCCTTGGCATGCTGCCGCGTGCAATGGTGCCGAACCTTTTTGCAATCAGGTGAGCTGGTACTTGACCCGTGTGCAACGAGAAAACGAGAAACCTCAGTCACCCATACCGCGCCACCAGGCGGATAGGAGTCCATTGGTCGTTGTTCGGTTTGTCAACTTGGGCGCCGCGATGGATAAGCAACTTGGCAATACCGCGATGCCCTTCACCTAATGAATGATGAAGAGGAGTCCAGAGGTCGATGCTCTGTCCATTTACGTCCGCGCGATGGTCAAGCAGCTTCTGGGCAGTATTGAGATGACCATATCGCGAAGCCTCAGCCAGTGGAGTGGATGGAGCCCTTGTTGTCTGGGTCGACGGCTGCGCCGCTCTGGGTCATCGCCCGCGCGATCTCCAGGTGTCCATATCTCGACGCTGTCTTTAATGTGGTCCAGCCTTCATTGTCTGGGAGGTCGACAGCCGCGCCTCTCTGTATCATGAACTGCACAGGCTCTAGGTGTCCATTTTGCGGTGCGGTCTTCAATTGGGTCCAGCCTTCATTGTACGGAATGTCGACAGCTGCGCCGCTCTGGATCAACAACTGAACAATCTCCAATTGTCCGTACTGCGACCTTACGTCCAATAAAGTCCGGTCATCGTTGTCCGCAGAGTCCACACCTACACCATGTTGTAGCAATGTCCGAGCGATCTCGACTTCTCCCTCGCGTGATGCCAACATCAATGATGTTCCACCAACTCTGTTTGGGATATCGACATTTGCGTGGTGTTCAAGTGGTAACCCTACGATTCCACGACGTCCGATCCGTGTGCTGCGTCATGTAGAGCAGTATTTCCCACGTCGTTCACGGTACACAGGAAACAATTTTCAGCAGGCCACCTAGTAGGGGTTTCGACCAAAAGGGATAAAAAAAAACAAAAAGAGGAATGGAACATGTGTCAGCACGGAGTATAGCACATAGAGTTGTACGTTGTGAATGCCTTCTGAACGAGGTATTTCCGTTTTGTTGCGTACACGACGTCGTGAATAGATTTCCACCATGGAAATTGTGGAATTGTTATGGAGTTTGGCATGATTTATCTAAGAGAGAAATGTCATCGACAGAAAGTGAACTACTGAGCCGCCAAGTAGTCAACGAACACAGTGTAGAAAGGACAGCTTGTAACGCCCGCCTAGCTCAATCGGATAGAGCGTCAGACTCTTATAGTAGGCGGTGCTGCGATCTGAAGGCTGCGAGTTCGACCCTCGCGGTGGGCTAGAATTTTTTTGAGTTAGGGATCTGCGCAAGAACAGAGTGGTGGGTGTGGCTTCCAAGTCGGCGCGGCGCGAGTCAGCACGTGCCGTCGATGGTGGGACCACGTGATGGACTGCAGATATGATAAGATAAGAAACCCATCAATTGATCTAGATCTCACACGGAAAAACCGAACCACTCACCAACACTCATCAACACGGGCCATTTATGCACTTGTGTCGCTCCATCCCGCAAGTTTGATCGTCACCCTGAAATAAAGGTTGCCGTCGAGGTCGTCGACGATGGCACATGTTTCTTATCTGAAACCGAGTTATTCTGAGCAAACACTGCTTTCAGCCTGAGCTCCTGGGAGCATGCTGCTCGGCCGCATTCATGTACTATAGTAGTTCTCTCACTACCCCTTGGTAAGTCCTCCTCACAACTGTACATACTTTGGGGCTATGTGAGCTGACGTCCATCCAATTTGCAGCAAATTTGGGCGCGTATGCCCCCGACTCCAATGTTTGACTGTTTGGCCGTCGCACACTCCGCGCTCGTGATTCTCGACCATGCGCTGCAACACAGGGCTGTGCAGGTAGCACGAGTGGGGGGTATTTGCATCTCTCAGAGTCAGAAACGAACCAGCGGTCTGCACGAGAACAAACAAGGAGGAATGGCCGTCGAGGAGCTAGTTACGCCCACAGATGAGTCCCCTCCTCTGTCAACCTATGTCCAGCCGAGCTCATTTCTCCACGCGAATAAAAGCATGGGTTCGTAGATAGATAACGGCAACTCCACTGGCGTCACTTTTAGAGGCATTTATCAAGCAACAAGTCCAAGAGACGACCGAAATGTCAGCACCTCTGAAGCCGAACACCACCTCAACTGCCCTCCCCACAACCGCTGAGGCTAATCTTCACGAAGCAGGTCCCCTCGTCCTCACTGCCGATATCAATCCATCTAGACTACTATAGGCCTCCTTCGTCCCGGGACCTCCAACTACCAGTGTCAGAAGCGACTCCACCCGACGTTCACCACAATTCACCATTCAATTTACAGTGATATACAAGGCCAATCTGCTGCAGGTGCTCGATCCCAGGCCGGAACATTATAGTCATGGACAAAAGCTGTTTTGGTGGCTTGTATTTCGGCATCTCAGGCCTC
>Ga0307510_10000821_pt1 | contig 32346 bp, 32 predicted proteins | sample 12_EM_MG_FD_207224 | JGI IMG/M metagenome (GOLD analysis project Ga0307510, IMG submission 207224) | Populus trichocarpa ectomycorrhiza microbial communities from riparian zone in the Pacific Northwest, United States - 12_EM | ecosystem: Host-associated > Plants > Roots > Unclassified | place... | reverse complement strand
CAGAGAGGGAGATGGCACATTATAATGTGTGCAGCTCTGGAAACTCCTAGGATTCATAGGGGGCACATTATTATGCACCCTCCTGGAATTTGTGGGCCACATTACAAAACGGCTACATGGATACCTCCAAGAATTGGTATTAAACCAACTCAGGCTTAAGGCCCAACTCTAGAAATAAGACTGGCTTATATACATAAGGGCAGCTACCATGACTAAGGAATAATACTACTAGTACCTATACTAGTAATGATGGAAACCAAGTACAACAGTTAGTAGGAATGATTTGGAACTAGAAGAGGGATCCTAGTAATGAGCTGGCAAACTAAAGATAGCAGAACCAAGTACAATGGTCCTAGAAATGAGCTGGCACTCCTAGGATGACAAGAAAGTGGTCAGATAAGCAAGAAAGCAGTCAGGTGATATATCAGGTAAGCAGTCATATGATAAGAATGGATTGGTAAGCATAAAGAAAAAAAAACAGCCCATGGAATATAACAAGCAGGCTTGCAAGTCATTATATAGTTGGGGATCACACAGAAATGGAAGGGGAATATAAGGCTGCAGTTGCCTTCTCTATTCTCTGATTGCTCTTGACAAGCCAGGTGGTACTCTTTTATATATAGAGGGGGATTGATATGTGAAGTAAGTACAAAAAGAGAAAAATGGGAATAAACATCTATGCCAGCAATAGGCTGTGTGGTATCATATGGAAGCAAAGGCAAAGTCTAGTATTGAGAAATTTTATTGAATAGTTGTGGAGTGCACAATATCAAGCATAGTGGTGATGAGAGTAAGAAGGGGTACAGCAATATTCAATGCTGAAGACTAATTCTAAAGAGGAAACTGAAGAGCAAGTAAGAGCTAAGATGAAACAAGAGAAGACAAAGCACAACAAAACTGAGCCTTTCTAAATCTGTCCTTATTCCTTCCTAATTTTCCTTATGGGTCCAGACCTCAGGACAGCTGGCAAGGGCAGCATACTGCACATACAACAAGGGGTGATGTCACCTTCAGGTTTGTTGTTGGCCAGTCCAATATGGGCAATCCAAGGGTCTTTAGCTGAAAGGGCTTGGTGCATGGTAAGCTGAGCAGTTTGACTGTATATGGAATGGTTCCAATTTGCTGACAATAAGGGCAGAAAGTGAAGAAAATGGGAGGAGCAAGGGGACAAGGAGGAGATGTATATGGGAAAAGCAATATGTTGACTTTGGTTTGAAAATGTCACAGCATTGGGCTCAGGCATTTCAGAAGCCATCACATGGTTGGAAATGGCTGATTCTAAGGCCACAGCATGTGTATGCCTTACACAGCTGCTTGATAGGCTGGCCCCTATATATGATAGACACAGGTTTGGAGGCAATCCATGGGTGATGCCTGTATATATGGCCCAGACCTGGTCCTACACTCTGTATCTCACATTCTATAGGACTGCCCCCTTCTGACCTTTTTCCATTTGAACATTCTCTGAGACTCTTCCATTAGATACTTATTTTAGACTGAAATGCATGATACAACTTGCAACCTTCTTACTTTATAGCAACTCTCTTCTCTGCCCCCTCCCTACCCATCCTGATCCTCTGTAGTTTAGTTCAAGGGGGTCTTGGACTGGGATTCTGGAACCCTGGGGTTAGTTACACTGTAAAGTTATAAGCTACTGATTTTCACATGTTGGAACGCTGAAATACTGAATATAATATGTTTTATGTCTGAAAAATAGCAGCTCTTTTTCACAAAGAAAATATACTGAAAAATTACAGTGATTTTCAACTTAAAAATCCCACAAATCAGACCAGTAATGAACTAACTACTGAATGAATACTGAATGGGTACTGAATGATGCAAAATTTTCCTGAGTAGTGATATGTGATAATTGTATAAGAATGAACCCCCATGCTACTGCTGCCACCGTCACTGCCACAGTCGCCATTGTCTTTGTTTGTATGTTGATGTTGCCATTGTCGTTGTTCTTGACATCGCCATTGTCATTGTTCTTGACGTCGCCATTGTTGCCGTCCATGCATCGACATCGCCATTGTTGTTGTTCGTGCATTGACATCGCCATTATTGTCGTTCGCACATCAATGTCACCATCGTCACCATTGTGGCCATTGTCATTGTTCATGCATCGATATTGTTCATGCATCAGAGGTCGCCATCACCATCATTCATGTGTTGACACCACCATTGTCATTGTTTGCAAGTCAAGTGTTACGCTCCTGTGGCACTTGGGTCACATATTTTCTTTCTTTCCTGACCATTATGTACTTATATGATCACCTGACCACTTCTCACATGACTGCTTACTTGTACATCAGAGCCACCTCACCAGGAACTCTATTGTTCCCTCCTTTTGTACGTTCTCCATTGTTCCCTTCTTACAGTAGTCTGTGACCACCATTGTTTGTGACCCCATTGTTCTGTGATGCGTATTATTTGTGACTCTATTGTTCTCCACTTTTGTATGCTTAGTCAGGTAGCTGCCCTTTTGTATATAAGCAGGGCTTATATCCTAGAGTTGGGCCTTAAGCCTGACTTAGTTTGCAATCTATTGCGTTCAAAGTCCTTGTTGCTTGACAAGCTATTTTCCTCTTTTATTTCTTTGAAATTATCTTCAAATCCTTGAAGATATTTCCCATTCCTCTTTATCATCACCCAGACATTGGTCTTAACAACCTTCTCGCTTTTATCACCTTCCAAAATACTTAAGTTACTAAGGGGATTATGACCCTTGTGACTTCATCACTGCCGCATATCTCACCTTTGCACATGTCGCGCCTTAAGGTTCAATAGGCCTTAACATAAGTCAGGCTTTCCTCGAACGTCCTTGAAACATAGGACAACACCAGTTACACCCTGGCGGCAGTAGTACTTATCGGAACTCTCAAACAAAACAAGAGAGTCCACAGGAGACAACAAGACGATCTCCCAGCACATATCAAAGGCGAAGCATACTTTGAAAACTACAGAGCCGGACATAAAGACACCGGATACTACATCGATCTCCCAAAGAAATCACATGGAGTTGTTGAATTCATCAAAGTAGAAGACGAAGACTATTGGGTAAAACTCCTCTGGAAAGACAACCAGTGGTATATGAACCAAGGAGGAATACTTCACACCTCAAAACTTGGTACTTGGAGAGAAACAGATCCTCAACACCCACAGTACGTTAACCCAGAGCACTACAGCCCAACACTCCACACCACTATCGAGCAATCACCATATGAAGAAGTACTTGCAGGAGGAATTTACCACATCGCAACCCTCCAAGGAACCAACCTGTTCACAGAACAACCCCCTATTCTTCCCCAAATTGAAATAGCAGTCCAACAAGGCATCAAAATCCCTCTTGATACTATCCCAGCCACTGCTGTTCACCCCCAGTTATCCATCCAAACCACAATGACAGAACAACAAGAGGCAATTAATGTCACCACTGGACAAAGCGAATAGGAAGCACAGAGAATCAATATTGTCACTAGCCCCAATGGTGCTCTTAAAGGGAACCCACCACCCATTTTCACTGGAGATAGGAGCACAACCAGAAAGTTCATCAATAACTTTGACCTCTGGAAAGCAATTAACCAACACAATGACACCATGAGAAAACCCTTTTCCAGAGTCGTCACCCTCCTTACCTATATGGACAGCCCTCTAGTAGATGCCTGGAAGGAGGAACAAATGCACAAACTCCAGGAAGCAATGGACAATGGAGCCCAGGAGACAGACAAAGATCTTTGGGACAGCTTCATAGAAAGGTTCAAAGTAGCCTTCACCAACCAAAACCAAAGGGAGGAAGCCTATCAGAAATTATGCAAACTCAAGCAAGGAGAAAGCCTTGACGACTTCTTCGCTAAATTCAAACAGCTTGCTCATGAAGCAGGAGTTTCCCTAGATGACAAAGGAACTATCGAAACCCTCAAACACGGCATGAACCAACCACTCACCAGGGTGGTTATACACTCCCCTGATTTCGACCCAAACGCAGACGTCCCATAGACCTTTAAAAAATGGGAAGACCAGGCCAGAATGTCCCATCAGAAATGGCTGGCCACTGCTCAATATAGTCAGCAAAAACAAGGACTGTACAGAGCTTTTGGACTGAAACCAAACCAAGGGAAAACCAACCAGCACAGAAGAAACAGGACTTCTGGACCATGCACCACCTCCCAAGGAGGATATGCCATGGACGTTGACGCCAATAGAATGGGACAAACACATTCCAATGCCAAAAAGCAGCAGCTCATGAACGAAAACAAATGCTTTTATTGTGAAAACAGAGGACACCAAGCCCATGTCTGTCACAAGAAACTAGCAGACCATGCCAAGAGTGGCAAAATCGCTAATAACGACCTCCCCGCTGTTCAAAACCAAGATCCTATCGATATGACCCCAGACGACATCTCTGGTTTCTTGAAAGACCATATGGGCTTGCTTGATGAAGATACCAAGCTGAGCATCATTGAATCCCTTATGCCAAAGGATTTTCCTCAAGCCCAAAACTAGCTGCCATAGTTAGGGCATTCTGCCTTGATAGTGTTTTTGTAAATTGCTCAAATTCTGTGCAAATAAAAGTTGCGTTTTCACACTATCGAGGGAAGGCAGAAGAAACAGTCCTACTTGACACTGGGGCAACTGAGAACTTCATTGACCATACAACTGTCGTTAAACTACACTTAGGAATGAAGAAACTCCCCTACCCCCACCCAGTATTCAATGTTGATGGAACCCTTAACTGCCATGGAACAATCACTCATGCCTGTGACCTACTTGTTACTAAAGGCAACAAAAGGGAACAACAAAGATTCTTTGTCACTAATCTAGGACGAGATCGACTTCTCTTTGGCTATCCATGGTTTAAAGCCTTTAAACCAGAAATCGACTGGGAAAAGGGAACACTCTTAGGCCCAAAAGTTCAAATGGAAACCCTATTATTTGGAACCCTTCAACGTGCAAAAACATGGGTCAAAAGTAAAGTACCAGTCAATGAAGATCTCATTCTCGAAGCACAACAAACCAGGTGCACTCCATGGTTGGGAGTAACCCCTTTAGAAATAAAGGGAGGCCCAGTGGAAGTCAATCGCACCCATACAGCAGTAGAAATGGCCCATAAATACGCAACGGAACATGGGAAGGAGGAAATTACCCTCCCAGAAAAATTCAAACGTCATACGGCATTATTTTCAGATGAAGAAGCAAACAAATTTCCACCAACTTGTGGTGAAGGAGACCATAAAATCGTACTAATGGATACCGCACCCACCCATTTCAATTGCAAAGTTTATCCACTCTCAAGAGATGAACAAAAAGCAGAGGATCAATTCATCAACGAAAACTTGGCCAAAGGATACATCACACCATCGGACTCCCCCTACAGGTTTTCAACCTTTATGGTCCCTAAAAAGGACTCTAAAGAGAAACAATATATTATCGATTATCACCCTGTTACGCTCCTGGGCACTTGGCCCACATTTTTCTTTCTTTTCTTGTCTGATATGTACTTATATGATCACATGACCTCGACTCACATGACTGCTTACCTGTACAACAGAGCTGCTTCACCGGGAATTCCATTGTTCCCTCCTTTTTGTACGTTCTCCATTGTTCTCTTCTTATGGTAGTCTGTGACCACCATTGTTCGTGACCCCATTGTTCTGTGACGCTTATTGTTCGTGACTCTATTGTTCTCTCCTTTTGTATGCTTAGTCAGGTAGCTGCCCTTTTGTATATAAGCTGGACTTATATCCTAGAGTTGGGCCTTAAGCCTGACTTAGTTTGCAATCTATTGCGTTCAAAGTCCTTGTTGCTTGACAAACCATTTCTCTCTTTTATTTCTTTGAAATTGTCTTCAAATCCTTGAAGACATTTCCCGCTCCTCTTTATCATCACCCAGACATTGGTCTTAGCAACCTTCTCACTTTTATCACCTTCCAAAGCACTCTAGGTTACTAAGGGAATTACAACCCTTGTAACTTTGTCACTGCCGCATATTTCACCTTTGCGCATGTCACACCTTAAGGTTCAATAGGCCTTAACACGCCCCCTCAATGCGGTCACCAGGAAAGATGTCACCCCACTTCCCAACCTCAAACAATGTATTGAAAACTTACAGGGAATGGAATTATTCAGTAAATTCAACATCCACTGGGGCTATAACAATATCTGGATATGTGAAGGGGACCAATGGAAAGCTGCTTTCAAAACCTGCCAAGGACTATTCGAACCAAAAGTAATGTTCTTTGGCATGAGCAACTCACCAGCAAGTTTTCAATGCTTTATGAACGGTATTCTTGAAGAGTTGTATGAACATTTTGAGAAGAAAGGTGTACTCGAAATACGACGCATACTCCAAAACTACATGGATGACTGTGGAATAGGAACCCTACTCAAGGACTTCAATCTTCACATCGACATTATCCACTTCCTATTTGATCTTCTTGCACGCCATGGTCTACACCTCAAATTATCGAAATCTGTCTTTATGCAACCACAAATGGATTTCTTGGGTGTTCAGATATCAAAAGATGGAGCTACAGTTGACCCAGCTAAAGTCGCAGGGCTCAGAGACTACCCACGTAAGCTAAAAGACAAGTGACAAGTCTGTGGTTTCCTAGGAGTCTCTGGGTATCACCGCATGTTTTGTCCTAATTTCAGCATCATCGCCACACCACTCACAAAACTTACTGGAAAAGATGTACCTTTTGAATAGGGACCTCAACAAAAGGAGGCCCAAAACAAACTCATTGACATGATTACCCATGCACCAGTACTTGTTCGACCAGACCCAGAACGACAATTTGAACTCAAAACAGATGTGTTAAGGCTTCAACAGGCCTTGATAGTACGACTTGTACTAAGAGTAAACTGGTGGCAAGTACTTTGAAGAGGTAGAAGTCTCTAGTGTTGCTAGAGATGACTCTGAGAGGCTTATGTAAGAGATGAGGAAAGGGGAGGCACTTGGGGAGCTTTCAAGAATGTTGATATTGAGAATCAAGTCAAGCTTAGGGCTTGACTGTCGAAATACAGGGCGCTTATATACAGGCACAACCGCGCACGGGCCATGGTCACTAAGGTAGGTACTTCTGGTCAAGAGGGGGCTGTCTGTATCATATGGTACTCCACAGACAAGTGCTGTGGTCTGTATGAATCGAACAATAGAGAATGAGCAAGAGCGAATGAGGGATCAAGGATTTGCCTAATCTATCCTTAACCGGGGAACAATGGCGGTGGGTCATTCCAAGAAGAGAAGCGTCGTCATGATGCGATGACGACCACGAGTTTTGAGGTTGATCCGAGGAGATCTGATCTCCGCGTGCCCATTCTGGTCTAATGGGTGTCTAGTGTAAGCAACTACCCTTTAAGGTAGTCTGTATTGATGGTGACCCAATTAAGGGCCATGTCGCTATCCGCATCGTCTGCGGAACTCTGCGTGGATGAGGGATTGTCTGCGGATCCTCCGGGAGAGGTCAACTGGTAGCCCTGACTCTGGGGCGAGGTGCCAGCTATGGGCAACGAGGCAGAAGGGGTGATTGACTGGTAACTGCCTTCTCTACTGGTGCGTTGGTGTATGGGTGCTGAGGAAGGACTTGTGGGTGACAGGGAGTGCTTGCGGGATATAGGGGAAGGAGGGGCTGTGGGTGACAGGGAGTGCTTGTGGGATATAGGGGAAGGAGGGGCATCATGGTATTCTGTCCATACCCTAAGAGGGGGCTCCTTATTGGCTAAGTGGACTGTGCCGTCTTCAGTATTCAGGTATCGAGTTGGTTCTAGTGGTAGAGGCAGCGCATCCTCCACAGGACTGTCCTGGTCCTCCAGTGGGTTCTCTACTAGGGATGGCTCTTGGTATGACTCCATTGAGGAGTACTGCCGACGATGGGTGCTCCAGGGAATAGGGGTAGGAGGCTGTTTTGTTGGTAGGTTGAAGTCTGGGTAGATGGATATTGCAGGGGAAGGTGATTGCATCATAATGACTTGGGATGGGCTGGTCCATTGTGGTTCAGCTGGTATGGTCTGCTCTGGTGTAGCTGGTCTGGTCTCCTCTGGTCTAGGTGGTAGATCCTCTAGAGGTAATGGGTTTAGTGGTAATGGTGTCTTTCTCATAAGCTCTGGCGGCGAAGCACTAGGGAAGATGATTGATGGTTTGGTGACTGGCTTTAGGTCGTAGGATATGACCTGTGGTGTGTCCAAGGAGGGGTAGGGTAAATGAGAAAAATTGGGTAGATCATAACAAGATGCATTGCAAATTGGAACAGGTGCCATATTATATCAATGGGATCCCCCTATAACAAAACCAGATGGCACCCAAAAACCAGGACCAAGACAGCCAGTTGGATTTCATTCCCAGAAATTCACCCAGACTAAACAAAACTACCCCATCTATGACCGGGAATTCCTGGGAGTTATGCGCGGACTATGCTGCTGGTCTCATCTCCTCAAAGGAACAACTATACCTGTTCTAGTCTTCACGGATCATGCCAATCTCCATTACTACTGGGAACCCAGAAAAATAGGCCCTCACATTGCTGGATAGCTACCAGAAAGGGAGCAGTACAACATTATTCTGGAATATAAACCTGGCACCACTAATTGCGCGGATGCATTATCTAGAAGACCTGACTACAAAGGACCCAATCCAATTAATGACGACGTCACTGTATGGCCGGACCACTACTTTTGTGACAATCATACCTCAATTCGAGTATTCAACATGGACAGTATCGGCGATAACTTGGATAGCCGCATCAAGTTGGCTCAATACAAAGAGCAACCGCTACTCAAGAAATGGGCACCAACACATAACCTCTCCCTATTGGACGGCACACATTGGTATCATGGGACCACCCTAGTTGTCATGGCAGACAATACTCTTAGGAGGGGAGTAATTTCCCTTTTTCATGACCACGTAACTGCTGGGCATGCCGGGATTACCAAAACACTTCAACTAATCACCCTGTACTACTGGTGGCCCAACCTGAAAACCTTCATCACTGAATACATCAAAGGATGCACTACATGCCAAATGACCAAAGTCAACACCCATCCTACCCATCCACCCATGTTTCCCATTACCCCCACAGACAACGCGCGACCCTTTGAGACCATTGCAATGGACTTCATCACTAAACTCCCACAATCAGGTGGTTTTGACACCATTCTCACGATCATGGATACCAACTGCTCCAAAGCGTCTATATTTATCCCCTGTCACAAAACCATTGACTTAGAAGGAGTAGCCTTACTCTATCTCAATCACATCATACCCCACTACAGCATTCCCTGCACAATCATATCAGACCATGATGTCCGTTTTGTATTGAAATTCTCAACAGAACTATGTTGTATCCTTAACATCCATCAGAACATCAGTACGGCATATCACCCTCAAACCAATGGAGCAAGTGAAAGAACCAATCAAACCTTGGAGCAATATCTCCAAGTATTCTGTGGAACTCAACAGAACAACTGGCATGCATGGTTACCACTCGCTCAGTACACCAAGAACTCATGGCCATCTGCAACTACCAAGAAAACACCATATGACTTACTCATTGGATACACACCCCAAGTGCACCAACCAACCCGGAAAACCACCATTCCCTCCCTAGAACAATGACTCTTATCTATTGAAGAAGCCAGGAAAGCCGCCCAAGAGGCCCAATGTAAAGTGCAAGAATCCTGGATAAAAGAGAAGCCACGATATGTCCCATTTGCAGTAGGATCAAAGGTCTGGCTAGAAGGAACCAACCTATGACTCCCAAGCAACACCACACCCAAGCTTTCCCCAAGGAGATACGGACCTTTTAAGGTAGTCTCCCAAATATCAAAAGTCGCTTACAAACTCGAACTCCCTTCCACCTGGAAAATCCATGATGTCTTTTACGCTTCTCTTCTCACGCCTTACAAAGAAACCGACCAACATGGACCCAACTTTCTAGAACCACCACCAGAAATCCTAGAAGGCGAACCAGAATGGGAAGTCAAGAAGATTCTAAAGGAGAGGTCTTTTGGCTGTTGGAAGAAGAAGCAGTACCTTGTACGCTGGAAGAACTACTCGCCAGCACATGATTCATGGGTTAATGCTGAGGACCTCCATGCTCCGGAGTTACTATCAGACTTTCAAAAAACCTCAAGCAGTATAAGAACCCTCCCTTTCAACGAATCATCCCCAGCATGTCCAACCAGGCATTCTACACCTTTACCATCGACCCCCCTTTCAATTTGTTCCATCACCTCTTCAGAGATCTTACCATCTGGCCCAGCCATAAGTTCCACGTCTTTATTCCAGCCACCAAGAAAACTTCGCCACTATATAGAACGATCCACCCCACTCACGCTCACGCCCTCGAACATTCCCACTTCTGCAAAGAACAGTACTGTCCCTATCACCACTGAATGCCCCTTGACTTTACCCAACCCACTCACTTCAGCTATGTCTACGTCGGACCAGGAGGTACCACACCCCATACACAGCAGTCCATCTATGGCAATGGAGACATTACCCTTTTCTCCATGATCATCCCCACCACCGGCCCTTCCTATCATTGCTGGACTAGAGGTCGCCTCTACGGCAACAGATATCTACTCCAATCTGAGGATAGCTTTGAGCAGCTTCCTGGGCGCATCACAAGGTCAACCACCGTCCTTCCCCACCCCGCTTACTGGCCACACTTCACCATCCCCTATCCCGATCCCACCTTGTATCTCCCCTCAGAACGAGGACAGTATGGCTCAAGCACCATCCCCCTCCTCTCTATTGACCCTACCCCCAACCCCATTACTCCAACACCAGCACCGTCACCCTCTATCACCCCAGCCATCCAGCATCCACTCAAATGTAGTAGTCGACACACTCCCTGATGATGAGATACTCACACTAGCGGGACAAATTCCCTCTTCAGCACAGGTTTGCCATGTGAGAAAGCAATGCAGAGCCTTGTTGAAATACATGGAACTTCAGGAACGTATCACTGGGGCGCTTTCGGCTTGGATGGAGGACCTCCTCCCAGCCTTGAACATTCTGGGGAACACTGAGCTTGATGACCAAGTATTCACTACGACCTTCTGCAATTACACCGCAATCGAACACCTCTTCCTCATCCCCTAGATTCTCAACAAAATTGAGGGTTACATGTCAGACAATGATGTGCAGAACGACGAACCAGTTAGGTTTGCTCAGTACAACCCTACCATCTCCCTCTTCTCCACACCTAGCCCCATTCCCAACATCCCTCAGCTCACTCATCAGCTTGACAACCCAAACCATCCAGGAACCGGATGGAGCGAGTACAGCCACAGTGATGCGCAGCAGTATCCACTTGTCTTCCTCAACGAGTACGGGCAAGACGAGGTGGCACGCTACGTCACCTTCAGACAGGTTGGAGTCGATACTCACCTTGTAGGGACTTGCAAGCGTGGCGACCCTGAGTATTCCATTCCCCTCCATGCACGTGCACACCCCACCCCCAACCTCAATCGTCCTGGGGTCAAAGATTACGACCTCAATATTTTCCACCCTTCCTCCACCTCCCAACTTCTCATCGACAATGCCATCATCAATCTCAAGGATCCCAGTGTTGTTGCTGACATCTATAGATATCAAGCACATCAGAGCGAACTTGAGGTGGTAAAGCGCCAGCGAGTTGAGCTTGATAAGAGGGAAGACAGCGCCCAGAGCAAACTCAGTATGGTGGAACGACACCTCACTAATGCCGCTGTTCACACCCGACTCGTTCCCCATCTCAACCACATTCGTCCCCCCTCCACTACCACTATTCATATTCCCCGCATCTTCACTGCTCAGGGACCACCTGATGTTGAAGAAGGTGAAGACAGTCTCGAGTGCCATGCCGTCCTAGGCAAGCGGCATCGAGGGGGCAAACCCAAGTTCCCCTATTGCCTCAAATGCAATGAGTCACGTCCCAATCACACTGAAGAGGAATGCCCCCTCTGGAAGACGTGTCACTGGTATCTTAGCACCCAGCATGTGCATGACGACTGCGACCATCCCCACAAGCAGTGCAATGCTGAGTATTGTGCTGTCCCTCACACTCATTCCAATTTTGGGGATATGTGCGCAGCTATGTCATCCCCCACCTTATGTCACAAGTTGGAGTTAGCTCGTACTGATTACGATGAGGAGTTCTATGCAGTCTCCTTCTAGTTGCGTGGTAGCAACTCTCTAGGAAGGGCATCATGTTACACTCCTGTGGCACTTGGGTCACATATTTTCTTTCTTTCCTGACCGTTATGTACTTATACGATCACCTGACCACTTCTCACATGACTGCTTACTTGTACATCAGAGCCACCTCATGGGAACTCTATTGTTCCCTCCTTTTGTATGTTCTCCATTGTTCCCTTCTTACAGTAGTCTGTGACTACCATTGTTCGTGACCCCATTGTTCTGTGACGCCTATTGTTTGTGACTCTATTGTTCTCCACTTTTGTATGCTTAGTCAGGTAGCTGCCCTTTTGTATATAAGCAGGGCTTATATCCTAGAGTTGGGCCTTAAGCCTGACTTAGTTTGCAATCTATTGCATTCAAAGTCCTTGTTGCTTGACAAGCTATTTTCCTCTTTTATTTCTTTGAAATTATCTTCAAATCCTTGAAGATATTTCCCATTCCTCTTTATCATCACCCAGACATTGGTCTTAATGACCTTCTCGCTTTTATCACCTTCCAAAACACTTAAGTTACTAAGGGGATTACGACCCTTGTGACTTCATCACTGCCACATATCTCACCTTTGCACACATCGTGCCTTAAGGTTCAATAGGCCTTAACATCAAGATTACCATCGCTGTCATTGCTGTCAGGGCCATTGTCACAGTCGCAGTTGTTGCCATCATCGTCACTGTTGCTGTCACTGCCTGCATGTCACTGTCTCCATAGAGGGCCCAGTCAAACCTGGGTTTCGTCCAGGACATCGTCGTTTGCAAGCTCTTGGACCACCTTGGAGAGGTCATTGCGGTAAGGACACTGGTAACTGGAATAGTCATTTGTGAGCAGGACAAAACTGGGACAAGACGAAATGCAGCATAGTGAAGCTTGGAGACTGCACCATCCAGCTCTGCAAGGTGCTATGGGCCACTACAAGTCCTCCTGAGAACAACCATAGGGCTGAAATAACAAGGCTTTGTCTTGAGACCAAGCGCCAAGTCTGATCCTGATTTGTGCACAAGGACCAAGTTGTCTGGCTTGAAGTCATAAGCAATGATAGTGTTCTCGAATTTGCGCTTGATCTGGTGGACTGAGGCAAGGCAGCTTTTAAGGGCGTTGTCGCAGATGGCAGCAAGGTTGGACTTGCACATTTTGAGATGGCGCACTTGGGTGGCGATGAGTTCAGCGGTTGAAAGTGGCTGGGTAAGGTTGGGGATGAGAAACATAGCCATGGTGATGTCGAAGGGAAGGAGATGCTCAACGCCATGGGCCATGTAAAGCAGAGTGTGGCCTGTGGACTTGCAAATGGTTGTGCGGTCAGCCCAAAAGACATGAGGGGTGCAAACTGGCCACTTGGAATTGTCGCCTTAGTAAACCTTGATGATAGACTCACAAATGGTCTGGTGCTGGTGCTTGACGATGCCATTGGCACAGGAGTTGTAAGCTGAAATGTGGATGTGTTGGATGCCACACCTGTCCAAGTTGGTCATGCGTGTCGAAAATGAAGGGGAAGTGTTGGTGAGGGAGAATCTAGAGCTGGTGTTGGCCTTGAATTTGGCATCGCCAAAGGTGTCCATCAGCAAGGTAAACACTTCGCCCGTTTGACTAGGCAGGTACATGCAGCATCATTGGGTAGTTGGAGGGTGGAAGGGTAATGGTGGGTGTGTTCGACCTTGTCATCAGTGTTGCGCTGTTTATCATCAGTCGGAAAGGTGTTGGTGGTGTCGGCAGTGGAAGGGAGCTTGGTGCTGAGGATCCAAACTGCAAGGGGGCGATCAGCATGCGGGCTGTGCGTCCAACTCATGACCCAGAGTCTGAGGGACAATGCATAGTCGATCCACTCCTCCAGTTGTCTTCCTTGTCACTCTCACTGTCTGCAGGCTTGCACTCAAGCAGCGTGGATATCCATTGTGACAAGGTGGGAAGACCAGGACCATCATGGCTGCCTTGAGCATCATCCAGCCACGACGATGGTACGTACCTGTGCCTCCCATGGACCATGACCCTCTTGGGCGTGCCAGTGTGGCTGAGAACACTGATGCGGAGCCAGTCAAGCACATGGGAATTGATACATGCAAATGACAGGGAACCCTACCAGCTGCAGACACTGCATGTATCCTGGCCAAGGGAACCACCAGTGTCGTGCTCAGCAGCAAGACAGAGTGTGCTGCTGCTGTGATGCATGACGCATTGGGACCCAGGGCACACGACAAGGCAGGACATAGGCCAGAGGCGCTGCTGCAACTTGGTCAGTGCAGGCCCAAAGTGCTGCCATAAGGGAGGCTGATTGGGGGGGGATGTGTCACGGTCAGACCACTGTGTCAGATCGAGTCCGGGGATCTCGGGGTTCGGGGATCTCGGGCGAGATTACGAAGATGGTTTTTGAAGAGGGGTCGTTCCTAATAGGGAAATCGGTCACGTGAGGCATCACGTGACAAGAGGGATGACGAGTGAAGATTACACAAGTCAGTGTGACTTGGAATCGAGCAAGACACTAACACGTGATCTCGAGACGTATAGAGTCAAAGGCAATTAGCAGCAGAAGCTGACTAATGCAAGAGGGATTCGTTCGATGGAAGCCGCATGCGTTCAATAGTGAGAAGAGACTATCAAAGTCTGATTGCACAAATAGAACAAGCTTAAGAAAGCCGTTCTATGCTACGAAGTACAGTATTTATACAAGTACAGGCGGAAACTACTGGAAAGCGGAGGAAGGCTACGGAAGGCGATAGAAAGAGATAGAAGCATATGGAACCATATGGAAGTCTCTGGAAAACGCAAGAATAGTCCATAGGTAACTTAGTAAGCGTTGGGCAAAGCGGCCCGGAGTCACGGACGGAAACGGAATGGAGATTATGGAATAGGAAAGAGAAGGTTAGGTAAGCGGGGCAGTCCGTGACATTACCCCCTTGTTAACGTCCTTTAGATGTCAACACAGTCGTCAATAGCGGCACAGTACCCGCGTTCAAAGTGAGGATGCAAGGGGTAAACCTTACAATCCCCATATTCCAGGCACATGGCATGAGGGTCCTTGCAGTCGACTCCTGTGTGGCCTCACCTAGAGCAGTGGCGACAAAGGCCGATGCAGAAACAGTCGTCGATGGTGTGACCGACCTTGCCGCACCACATGCACTCTTTGGGATGGCGAGCGCGTTCTTCGGTAACCCTGTTGCGAATAGAGGCGCGGATCTTCTTGACCCGCGTGGTGGAGAACGAGGAGGCGATGTGAAGGGACGAATCGATGTGACGCTGGAGGCGTCCGAGGGCGTTGGCTTGGGTAAGGCGGGCCGAACTTCGGTAGAGGGCCTGCCGTTCTACTTCCAGCGACTCACAAAGTTGGCCCATACGGTTAGCAAGACGATCGCAGGCCTTCTTGTGTGAGCGAAAGTGCTGGACCTCACCAGCCAATGTGGGGTCATCCTCATGAAGGATGGCCCAGTCGACGCCTATCGTCAGCTCAAGGTCCGGGTGAAAGAAAAGTTTGTTGCGTGGTGACATTGGGGAGACACAAGATGACTGGGGGGCGGCATGGAGGGGACGAGAATGGACGGTACAGTAGCGTCCATTTGTGGCTAGGAGTTCGGGGAAAGGGCTGCGGAGGTCATAACGGATAAATGGGGCAATGACATCCTCGTCACCTAGTGGGATAACGAAGAGGTGGCGAGTCCCCGTGGCGTCGAAGTTGTCCTGCCAGCCAGGACCGGGGTGAGTGCTGGGCTGAGGGTCAGTAGAGGATGGCGCCTGGTTTTCCTTATCCTCCATCAACTCCTTTATTATCGCGTCTTGTTCTGAGGTTTGTCGGTACAAGACCATGGCTAATTCCTCGTAGTCCATTGTGTCTCCTAGGGGATGAGACACCTGACGAATGGGTGTTATGTCAGCAAGAGGGACTCAAGGCAATGGGCGGTAAAGTTGGGGAAGGCGTTGACCACTTTGTTCCCAGTCCTCTTCGGTCTTGAACTGTTCTCCATCCGATACAACAACGACCATAGACGAGTTAGCAGGCGGGGACGGAGAGACGGACGGTGGTTCAGAGGGGAAGTCAGGATCGTTGTACTCAGCTAACTCGGACCCAGGGTATGGTCCGGCTGGGGATCCCGGAATAAAAGGCAGAGAGGGAGCAGGTGGGATGAAGACAGGAGACAAGGCGCAAGGAGGGGAGACGTCGATGGGCAGGAGAGAGCGATTATCGGGGAACTGGCGACACACTTCTTTGATGTCGACCCCAAGGAGGGTAGAGACGTGCTCCAACATCATTTGATGGGGCCAGGCTGCTTTGGAATTGGTGGGGCTATCCGGAGGAGGAGAGGTGACTACGTAAGGAGTGCTGCCGGTGGATTCTTGGTTGGGTGAAGGAGAGCGGGATGGAACGAAGATGGCGGAGTTCGCGTCGGTCATGTCTTCAAATTGTTGGTTGAAAATTTGAGTGAGGTTGTGGGCAAAGGTGGGACTTGTACAGCGAATACTGAACAGATGTCGCTGAAAGCGGTCGTCATAGTCGTAGAAGATTGCAAATGGGGAAGCCAGTATGGAGAAACGGTGGGAGGATGAGAACTATTGGGGGTCGTCGAGGATGTCTTTATACAACTGGTCGTCCAGCCGTAGCGGAGTCAGAAAGGTAGAAGTCTGCTAACAAATCTGGGGCATTGAGGTCTCCATGATCGATCCATTGGTCATCGGAATGAGGGTACCCTTTCCAGTGCACGAGGTATTGGAGTTTACGTTTCCTGCCGAAGCGCCGTGCATCTAGAATGTTCTCGATTTCATACTCTTCTTCGCTATTGATGATTGGAGGGGGACGTGTATAGGGCGTGCCATATTGCTCTGTCTCCTTGTATGGAAGGAGGAGGTCCATGTGAAACACGTTGTGGATTTTCATCAATGTGGGAAGATCGAGTTGCATTGCAACAGGGCTTATCTTTTGAGATACTTTGAAGGGGCCATATCGTTTTGGGGAGAGTTTGCGATTGCCGGTGATAGAAAGATTGCGACCTTCTAGCCAGACTTGGTCGCCTTCGTTAATCTCCGTTAACTTTTTATTGTCCTTGCGGTTTTGCATGTGTTGTAGAAGCTTCTGGGCGGATTGTCTAGATTCATCCAGGAGGCGAAGGCGTGCTTCTGCAGCAGGCACAGGTCCTTCTAGGTGTTTCAGAATCACCTGTGGTTTGATTCTGATCAGAAGTTCGTGCAGGGATTTGCGCGCTACGTCGTGTTTCCAAGAGTTATGCGCGAATTCTGCGATCGGGAGGAGTTGACTCCAAGCCGAAGGTTTTCCTGAGGTCCAAGGTCGCAAGTACTGTTCGATCCAAGCGTTCATGCGTTCCGTCTGTCCGTCGGTTTGAGGGTGAAAGGCCGTAGACAAGTTTTGTTGGATTCCTAGAGCCTTACACATCTCCTTTGCGAATGCAGAGGTAAACCGGGGGTCGCGGTCCGAGATGATCCGTTTAGGAAGTCCGAACCAAGGTACGAGGTGTTTCAAATACTCAAGTGCAACCCCTGTCCTGTCGATGGTTTTGTTGCATGGAATGAATTTAGCTGCTTTGGAACATCCTTGATCTACAATCGTGAGAATGGAGTCGAAACCTTGCGATTTGGGAAGGTCCGTGATTAGATCCATCGATACGTATTGGAACGGCCCTTCTTCGACAGGTGTATCAAAACGTTGTAACGGTGCTTTTGATCAATGTACGTTGGTTTTGGACTCTTGACAGCATGCACATCCTTTTACGTACTGTTCCACAAATTCTCGGAGTCGGGGGCCTTCGTATTGTTCACGGACTAGTTCCCAAGTGTTCGAAATGCCAGGATGTCCAGCAGCTGGGGAATCGTGGAGGGTTTGTAGGATGTCATGTCGGAGGTCGGGGTCGTCTTCGAGAAAGATTTTGTGTATCTCGATAGGATTTGTTGGAGCGAAGAGGTGGTCAGGGAGTAAGATGCGAGGTTCGTTGGAATCCACCCCCTTGTTAAGGTCGGATCTTCGCGACAACAAATCGGCCACGGTGTTTGTTGACCCAGGGATGTGCTCAAGAGTATAGTCGAAGTCTTGAAGGAATTTGATCCAACGGGCCTGACGCCCAGTAATCTTCCGCGGATCGCGGAAGTATTGAAGATTTTTATGATCAGTACAGACGCGAATAGCGTGCGTAGCACCTAAGAAGAGGGGGCGACTGCACTTGAAACCGAAAATCACCGCGGCGAGTTCTTTATCATGGGCATCATAGTTCTTCTCTGCTGGCAACAGACTTCTGGAGTGAAAGGCAATAGGATGGACGCCATCCTCAAACTCTTGGGCAATAACCGCGCCGAGGGCATATCCGGAGGCGTCTGTTTCCATAATGAACTGTCGAGACCAGTCGGGTGTTCGAAGGACGGGGTAATTGCAGCAGACTTCCTTAAGACGAAGGAATGCGTCATTGCGTTCCTTTGTCCAAATAAATGGTTCATCCTTGCAAGTGAGGTCGTTGAGAGGTCGTGCGATGTCAGAGAAATTCTTGATGAATGCCCTGTAGAAGTTACAGAAACCTAAGAAGCTTCGGACATCCTTGACCGTAAGTGGGGTAGGCCAGTCAGAAATCCCTTGAACCTTGACTGGGTCCATTTTGACGGAGCCGTTACCAATGAGCACGCTGAGGTATTCAACTTCGCGTTGGTGGAACCTGCATTTCTCCGGCTTGAGGAATAGGTCAAACTTCTCGAGTTTATCCAGGATGTGATTGACGCGAAGTTCATGAAGGGTCTTGTCGTCCTCGGTGGCAATAATCATATCGTCCATGTAGATACGAAGCCAACCTTGTGCAACTTCCTCTTGGAAGATATCGTCCATCATGGTTTGAAAAGTAGCTGGAGAGTTGGTCAGGCCAAAGAACATGACTGTTGGTTCAAAAAGGCCTTTGCTGGTCTTAAAGGCGGCTTTATATTCATCGCCCTCTTTGATTCGAATGTTGTTGTATCCCCAGCGAATATCAAACTTGGAAAACAAGCATTTCTTGGCCAAGTTGTAGATTAATTCAGAGATCAGTGGGAGTGGATATTTATTGGGAATTGTCCACTTGTTTAGATTCCTATAATCTTGTACTGGGCGGAACTTGCCATCCTTCTTGCGAATGAGGAAGAATCCACTTGCGTAAGGGGATTTTGATCGGCAAATTCGCTGAAGATGCAGATTCTGAGAGAGGAACTCTCTTTGTTCTTCCTTTTCTTTTGGAGATAAGGGGTAGATGCAACAATTTATCGAGGTAGGGGCGTCATCTTTTAACTTGATGGCGTGGTCCCAGGGGCGTCGGTCAGGAAAGCGTTCGGAGGCTTGTTCAGAAAAGACTTTGCCGTGATGATGATATCGTTCTGGGACGAGCTCTTGCCAAGTATGCTTCTTTTTGTCTGTGACTGCCTCTGCGAGCTGTTGTGCCACAGTGGTTTTAGCAACTCTAGTCTGTAACCAGATTTTGTCGCCTTCTTCCCACCCAGGAATACACCGTACCCAGGCCAGGGTCAATTCTCAGCGTTTAGTTCCTTTAAGAGGAGGCCGCCAGGTATCAGTGTTTATAGAAGAGATTGTTGTAAACCCTTCTATGCGACCGCCGTTCCAGTCAATGTTTGGATTGGACGCTTCAAAGAATGGATAACCCAGAATAAAGTCATCGCATCCAATATTGGCGACAAAGAAGGCATGGGAGGCTTTCTGACCATTGTTGTTGACTAGGAGGTCGACGGCTTCGAGAATTTCTCCGGATTTATTGGGGGTGCCATCAACGTTTTGCACTTTTCGTGGTTTGGCGAGTTTTCTTGTTATTAACTTGAGACGTTCTACCGCTTGTGGGTGAATGAAGCATTCTGTGGCACCACAATCGAGTAGTGCCTTTTGATCGACTCGTTTCGTTTTGGTTCTTAGCTGAAAGGGGACTTGAATTGCATGATTTCGAGCTATATACATAGAACCAGAACTATTCAGAACTGCCTGAGTAAGAGCCGTAGTACTCAGGTGCCAAGAAAATCCATATCTTCCCCTAGGGAGCGCATTTCATCCATGAACGCTCCACGATCTTCTTCGGTCAGTCGGGCCACTTGCGCAGCAAGGGAAAGGTTTGGGGCGAAGGAAGAATTGTCACTAGAGGTGGTTGTTTGATCGTCTTCTATTTGGACGGTACGAGCACGTGCGGGTTTGCTGGGACAATCGCATGCGAGGTGACCTTGTTTCCCACACTGGAAGCATTGACCTATTCGGTGGTATTCCTCCTTTTCTTTGTCCGTAGTGGCTTTGCGAATTACCGAAAGATCCATGGCGTCGTCATTTTGAGGGGGAAGACAAGGGCGAGGGGGTTGCGCTCGGTTCCCCTGTCCACGCCAATTCTGATTGTTGGGGTTTGCGTTTCCCCCGGGATGACGCCAGACCCAACCAGAGTTTTGCTTTTGCTGAGGGTTTTGACCAGCGTTTCGAGTAGGACCGCGAGTTCCATACTCAGAGTGTAACGCCTTCTTCTTCAGGTAGATCACCTGTTGTTGTTGAGCAGCTGCTCTCCATTGCCCATACGTGTCGGGGTTCTCCATAGCCAGACAGGCATCGGCTAGCTGGTGGGGGAGTCCTTGGGCAAAGGTGCGTAAGTTCGATGGGTCGTCCGGGTTAAGTTCTGCTCAGCTTCTGAGGGTTTCAAAGGCTGCCAAGTATTCATCGAGATTATCTCTGGTCATTCTCAACTTCCTGAGTTGGTCTTGGGCACGTTTCCTTTCTGCGTAGTCGGTGAAGGACACCTTGAACTTCTCCTCCATCATTTTCCAAGGGTTGGAGAATCGATCGATGAGACTAGGATCGGCCTCAATTTCTTCCAGCCAGTTGAAGGCCATGTCTACCCATCCATTGACCTTTTCTCTGTCGAGGAGCGACATGAAATAGATACATTTGGAGATAGGGTCTTTGGCTATATCCGCTTTGCGATTCATCAACATGAACCTGTTGAATTGATTCAGGAATCATCTGGTTTTGGATCTATCTCCTTCGAACTTGTCTGGATGGATGCCTTCCAGACGGCGTCCTTTATCATTTGTTCTCTCGGGTTCGTCTAGGAGATCGTCAAGGCCGAATGGGTCATCCCCTGTTCCTCTGGGGCGACGTGGCGGAGGTTTAGATGGTTGTCTAGCCGTGCGCGAAGAACGCATCCTCCATGATCCAAACCCTGCGAAAGACTTCCGCTCGGGTTGATCTTCAGGATCGGGTGATGAAGACCAACTCATATTGCTAGCCGGTACTTCTCTATCATCGGGATTGGTTTCGTGGAAGTCATCCCCTTCATGTGGAGTAGTTGCCGACATGTCCAGCGGAGCTAATCGGATTGGAGATGTCGCCCTGGAGGGGGCTCGAGTGATTGGGAGGCTAGTGAGTTTAAGTCACACATAATTGATTCCTTTCATTGGGGAATCTTTTAATTGGAGACTAGGTCGTGCCAGGTGGAAACATTTGTAAGTGTTTCCTGCTCGGAGGCGGATTTCGAACCAGACTCCAAAGACATTGGATAGGGCAAGGAGAGCTCCCTTGTAACAGGCATAATAGGCGGTAAAAGGGGCCTTTTTGGAGACCTCTTTTCCATCTATTCTAACGATGATGTCTTGTCCTCCAACTAAGTGGCGGACGCGTTCAGAGAATTCTGATGGAACCGTATCTTTGGTTTCGGGTTTTGTTTCGAACGGGAGGTCCAATACTGCTAGTGATTCCTCTGTTGGTTGGTCGATTGTGTGTACGCGCCAGTCTGTGGGGATGCCCAGTCCTTCAGGGGTTTTCAGTTTTTCTTTCGATCCGGAAGGAGTCGAAGTCATTGTTGATTCGTAGAGAGAAGCTCGTTCTAATGTCACAGTCAGACCACCGTGTCAGATCGAGTCCGGGGATCTCGGGGTTCAGGGATCTCGGGCAAGATTACGAAGATGGTTTTTGAAGAGGGGTCGTTCCTAATAGGGAAATCGGTCACATGAGGCGTCACGTGACAAGAGGGATGACGAGTGAAGATTACACAAGTCAGCGTGACTTGGAATCGAGCAAGACACTAACACGTGATCTCGAGACGTATAGAGTCAAAGGCAATTAGCAGCAGAAGCTGACTAATGCAAGAGGGATTCGTTCGATGGAAGCCGCATGCGTTCAATAGTGAGAAGAGACTATCAAAGTCTGATTGCACAAATAGAACGAGCTTAAGAAAGCCGTTCTATGCTACGAAGTACAGTATTTATACAAGTACGGGCGGAAACTACTGGAAAGCGGAGGAAGGCTATGGAAGGCGATAGAAAGAGATAGAAGCATATGGAACCGTATGGAAGTCTCTGGAAAACGCAAGAATAGTCCATAGGTAACTTAGTAAGCGTTGGGCAAAGCGGCCCGGAGTCACAGACGGAAATGGAATGGAGATTATGGAATAGGAAAGAGAAGGTTAGGTAAGCGGGGCAGTCCGTGACAGGATGTAAACCTAAGTGGCTGCAGGATAAGTTGTTGCGATGGTGCATGTAAGACACTTTAAACAAAGCAGGCCCTTGCAAGCCTGGAGAGGAGTAGTTGGGGAAGGGGGTCATTGAGTCAAAAAGGCCTCTTGAGGCCAGCACCAAAGACGATAGTATGGGCCATGTTGCCCAAACTACCTGGCCACATGAAAAATCACCAAGTCTAGCTACACCATCAATGAAACCATCATGCACCTTGGCCTATACCTCTGTCATCCTGACCTGTCATCGAAATTGTGAACCATCTTCACTTTGGGGCCTATCAAGAGGGTGCCATGCTTGCAGAGAGCAAGGCATCATACACAAGAGGGTCACATATTGTCACCCACATTCTTGTCGCGCCTGGTCAGAACTGACTTAGAAAAAGGAGTGGCATGGGCCATCATGTGTCATGTGCAATGACAACTTCAACACTTGCATCTCAAGATGTGACCACCTTTCTGTCCTCACATGTGATGTGTCTGGACCCATGCCTCTCTTGCATGTCTCTCTCTCACAGCCCTGCCCAAATCACCGCCGTTACAGTGAGTGCCTGGAATTCTGCTTTCTCTCCGTATACTCCTCCCTCTCTCCTTTACAGCCTGGGTGTGTCGTCGAATCTTGCTGTTGTCGGATGTGACAGATGGCATTGTCTTCGCTCCCAGTCATCTCTTTGGGTGAGTGCCTCTTTCCCACTTACTTTCCTGACCAGTCCCCTTTTCTAGACTTGCTATCATTCTATACCATCTGCATGTTACCTCTGGCACAAGCACCTGAACATATCTGTGGTCTCCAGCTTGCTCATGACAGTGCACTACAGGGGCGATGGGTCTGCAGGACACAAAAAAAACAAGCCACAAGGGGGGGAAAGCCACCTGTGAGGGGAAAATCCCCCAACAATCACTGTACAGGTCATGCTGTGCACATGCCCTGCTTCCCCACTGGTTGTGGGCTGGCAGCACTGACTGCATATGTCTTTCTGCACTCCTAACCCCATTTCTTGTGTGTTGCTGATGTCCCCATGATTGCCTGACCAGTGTGGTCCTCATTTGGACTGCTGTCATCACATATGGTTGCTGTAACTGCCTGGTGCTGGTGAGCACAGGGCCTGCCCCAACTTGCCACACCTGCCCTCTTCCACACCTTCGCAATCCCGCTCTTGATCATTGTCGACCCACCACCGCCAGCACCACAAAGTCAACAGTGACAAGCTCGAGCCAACCTCTACCCCTTTTCCCATGTCAGAATGCATGCCCTGCAGCCACATGACATTATGTATGGATGCAGCATGTATTCTATTTTCTTTTTTTTTTGCTAAATGTTTTTTTTCTGTTTTTACATGTCCAACCAACAGGCCGGCCTGGTAATACCAAAGTGTGTGAATGGATTAGGTCAGGTTCAACTGTGTACAACACCAAGGAGGCGCTTCCTCCAAAACACCATTCTTTCTGTCCTCCCATGTGAGGATGTTCTCCGCACTGGTGCCCCTCACATGTCTCTCTCACAGTCACTGCCATTACAGTGAGTGCCCTGAATTGTCGCTTTCTCTCCATGTCTTGATGCTGCTCACTCTCTTGCATTTTTTCCCTCTCCTGACCAGTCTTGCTGTCTCTCACTTTGGGATCCCCGTCTTGTGCACCCCCCTGATGCTCCTTTGATTTTTCACTGTCCTGCCCAGTCTTGCACTCACTCCTGAACATTCCCTGTTGTGTCCTCCCCCTTACAGCCTGAGCACATTGTCAAAGTCAAAGTGAAAAAATCTTGCTGTCCTCTCACTTGATAGATGGTGTTGCTCTCCCTCCTTATCCCCTCACCAGGTGACTGCCCCTATTTCTGGCGGTTGCCTCATCTCATCGTCATGTTCCCCAGCTCAAATTGTGTCTGCGCCTATCCTAAGAGCTGCGCCTGTCCCATTCCTGTGTGGCCCGGCCCCTACTAATCCCTTGCAGTACAAAACCATTGGCGACACGTCATCTTTCATCCCTGTCCCCTCACTGGTTGAGTGTCCCTCTCTTTGGCTGTTGCCTTGTGCCTGCACCTCGCCCCATGGCCGCACCCATGAGCACCAAGATTTTGTCACCACATTTGGGTGAGCGCCCCTCTTTCTGGCCATCACCTCATACTGATTTTTTCCAACTCGAATCCTGCCTATGCCTAACTTCAGGGCTGCGCCTCTGACCAGCCCTATTGTGTTGCTGCACTCTGCCTGGTCCCATCGCCTATTGCCCACACACTGTCCTGAAGACATGCAGCATGAAACCGATGGCTGACACAGCAGCAGCAAACATATACACATGGACCTGGGCCCTTATGCCTGGGCTTCATTGTGCACTTGCACCCATGGCACATGCCTTGCGGCCCTCCTGCTGGCTTACCATCTGTGGTGTGTCTGTGTGGGCCTCTCCACATGTTCTGGTGCTTGGTCTCCTGTTTTCCCCCCACCTGGGTTGCACCATGATGTTCTTTGCCAGCCTGGTCCCGCATATTTACCACGCTGCCTCATGCACCCACACTTGTGCTGATACATCCTTCTCTGTGTAGAACCACCATGTCATATAGCTTAGCTGATAATATAACATTCTTTTTTTTCATTAAAAACACATTGAAAAATCACTGAAAAAAACAATGAATAATGCATGAAAAAAACAGCAAATAATGACTGAAAAAAACAACAAATAATGACTGAAAAAAACAACAAATAACAAGTGAAAAAAAACAATGAATAATGACTGAAAAAAACAACAAATAACACATTAAAAAACAGCAAAAAGTGTCTGAAAAACGACTGAAAAAGCAGTGTTTCAGGTACTGAATCAGGTGTGATTTTGCTGAATTTCAGTGGGTAAATCTACTGAAAATCTCATAAGTTTTATGGTGGAATTTTAATGATTTTTTTACTGTTTTTTCAGTCATTTTCAGCAATTTTTTTCAGTAGTTTATCACATGATTCAACTACTGAAATTCAGGGCCTTCAAACTTTATGGTATTAGTTAGTCCAGCCCCCAGCTACATTATGAAAAAAATTGACCTGTACAAATAAGGAAATAGGGTGTTGAATACACTGATTATGGGTATGGGTGCTCAGTCACTTGTGAGTCTGTAGTCCCATATCCACTCTTCCCTTGCTCCACTACCAGGTCCCCTCAAGCAAGTTCTTGAGCACCCCAAGAGCCCCAACTTTATTGATACCACAACCTTCAGTTCCATCTACAATTCCCTTGCTGGCCTCAATTATCTCCAGTACCCCCACACCAAAGCATTTGGCATGCCCTCCCTCTGTAGTCTCCAGGGTGCCCCTCACTTGGCCACATTCTTCCTGTATCCTCACTTCCCCCTCTGCAGTCTCCAGAAGGTATGTCCTATCACTCTATTGCTTTCTTCCTATGTCCTGACAAGTCCTTCTGTTAAGGCCTATTGAACCTTAAGGCACAATGTGTGCAAGTGTAAAGCATGTAGCAGCAATGAAGTCACAAGGGTTGTAATTCCCTTAGTAACCTAGAGTGGTTTGGAAGGTAATAAAGGCAAAAGGGTCACTAATACCAATGTCTGGGATATGATAAAAGAGTCTTCAAGAGATTGAAGATGACTTCAAAGAAGATAAAAAGAGAAATAGTGCTTTGCAAGCAACAAGGACTCAGAACACAATAGGTTGCAAACTAAGTCAGGCTTAAGGCCCAACTCTAGGATATAAGCCCAGCTTATATACAAAAGGGCAGCTACCTGACTGAGTATACAAAAATGAAGAACAATAGAGTCACAAATAATAGCCAATACAGAACAATGGGGTCACAAACAATGGTGGTTACAGACTACCATAAGAAGAGAACAATAGAGAATGTACAAAAGAAGGGAACAATAAAGTTCCCAGAAGGATGGCTCTATTGTACAGGTAAGCAGTCATGTAAGAGGTGGTCAGGTGATCATATAAGTACATATCAGCAAGAAAAGAAAGAAAAAGGTGGGCCAAGTGCCCAGGAGTGTAACACCTTCTGTTAAGGCCTATTGAACCTTAAGGTGCGATGTGTGCAAAGGTGAGATATGCAGCAGTGACAAAGTTTATAAGGGTTGTAATTCCCTTAGTAACCTGAAGTGTTCTGGAAGGTGATAAAAGCGAGAAGGTCACTGAGACCAATGTCTGGGTGATGATAAAGAGGAATGGGAAATGTCTTCAAGGATTTGAAGTCAATTTCAAGAAAATGAAAGAGGGAAATGGCTTGTCAAGCAACAAGGACTTTGAACGCAATAGATTGCAAACTAAGTCAGGCTTAAGGCCCAACTCTAGGATATAAGTCCAGCTTATATACAAAAGGGCAGCTACCTGACTAAGCATACAAATGAGGAGAACAATAGAGTCACAAACAATAGCTGTCACAGAACAATGAGGTCATGAACAATGGTGGTTACAGACTACCATAAGGGGCAAACAATGGGAAACGTACAAAAGAAGAGAACAATGGAGTTCCTGACAAGATGGCTCTGTTGTACAGGTAAGCAGTCATGTGAGTCGAGGTCATGTGATCATATAAGTACATATCGGACAAGAAAAGGAAAGAAAAATGTGGGCCAAGTGCCCAGGAGCATAACACCTTCCCTCTGCAATCACCACCTTGTGTGTTAAGGCTACAACAGGCCTTGATAGTACAACTTGTACTAAGAGTTGAACTGGTGGCAAGTGAATGAACAAGTAGAGAGTCTCTAGTGTTGCTAGAGATGACTCAGAGTGAAGTGGGTAAAAATGTGAAGCACTAGGAAGGATTTGACAATGGTTGTATTGGAAACCAAGTCAAGCTTTGGGCTTGACTGTTGAGATATAGGGCACTTATATACAGGCACATCCGTGCACAGACCAAGAATACTAGTAGAGGTACTACTGGTAAAGGAGAAGCTATCTGTACTGTCATGATATCCATGGACAAGTGCTGCGGTCTGTATGAGTTGAACAATGGAGAATGAGCAAGAGCAAGATAGAGGGTCAGGGGATTGCCTAATCTATCCTTAACTGGGTACTACAGTGTAAAGCGCTCATTTCAGACCTCTCAAGTGAGGTAATTTTGTCTTGACCTCTCCTCCCTCAAATCTTGGCCATTTGTTGTGAAATAAAGCACATTCAGATCGCATTGAATAGTAGATTCATACTTACTGATTAGTTTTTTTTTAAATATCAAGCCCTTGCAAATTTCGACCAGATTTGAAATGAAAATACAAATACCCCTTTTAATGACATTAAAAGCCTTGTGTGAGCATAAGAATGTTTACAATGAGTATTTAAGAGGCCTTATATGTATCCTGAGCAGCCAGAGACTGAATGATTTCACTTGGGAGGCCAACCCTCTGATGAGACTTGTATATCTTATTTGCAAAGGCGACTTGACACATGTTGAGCCTCTTTCTGGAAGGCATGTTATCTAAGCAAGGCATATGTGGGGGGGTGATTGTGTGCATACCTATATGAGTCCATGTATCTCCATGTCTTCTGGAAGAAGCAGCGGATTGTGGTAAGACCACATGTATCAAGACACTCTGTTACACTCCTGGGCACTTGGCCTACATTTTTCTTTCTTTCTTGTCCGTTATGTACTTATATGATCACATGACTTCGACTCACATGACCGCTTACCTGTACAACAGAGCCATCTTGTCGGGAACTCTATTGTTCCCTCCATTTGTATGTTCCATATTGTTCTCTCCTTATGGTAGTCTGTGACCACCATTGTTCGTGACCCTATTGTTCTGTGACGCCTATTGTTCGTGACTCCATTGTTCTCCTCATTTGTATGCTTAGTCAGGTAGCTGCCCTTTTGTATATAAGCTGGACTTATATCCTAGAGTTGGGCCTTAAGCCTGACTTAGTTTGCAATCTATTGTGTTCTCTGTCCTTGTTGCTTGAACAAACTATTTCTCTCTTTCGTTTCCTTGGAATTATCTTTAAGTCCTTAAAGATATTCCCCATTCCTCTTTATCATCACCCAGACATTGGTCTTAACGACCCTCTTGCTTTTATCACCTTCCAAAACACTTCAAGTTACTAAGGGGATTACGACCCTTGTGACTTCATCACTGCCACATATCTCACCTTTGCGCACGTCGCGCCTTAAGGTTCAATAGGCCTTAACATAAGTCAGGCTTTCCTCGAATGTCCTTGAAACATAGGACAAACACCAGTTACACCCTGGCGGCAGTAGTACTCATTGGAACTCTTGAACAAAACAAGAGAGTCCACAGGAGACAACAAGACGATCTCCCAGCACATGTCAAAGGCAAAGCATACTTTGAATACTACAGAGCCAGACATAAAGACACTGGATACTACATCGATCTCCCAAAGAAATCACATGGAGTTGTTGAATTTGTCAAAGTAGAAGATGAAGACTATTGGGTAAAACTCCTCTGGAAAGACAACCAGTGGTACACAAACCAAGGAGGAATACTTCACACCTCAAAACTCAGTACTTGGAGAGAAACAGATCCTCAACACCCATATTATGTTAACCCAGAGCACTACAGACCAACACTCCACACCGCTATCAAACAATCACCACATGAAGAAGTACTTGCAGGAGGAATTTACCACATCGCAACCCTCCAAGGAACCAACCTGTTCACAGAACAACCCCCTATTCTTCCCCAAATTGAAACAGCAGTCCAACAAGGCATCAAAATCCCTCTTGATAGTATCCCAGCCGCCGCTGTTCACCCCCAGTTATCCATCCAAACCACAATGGCAGAACAACAAGAGGCAATTAATGTCGCTACTGGACAAAGCGAACAGGAAGCACGAAATATCAACATCATTACTAGTCCTGCCAATGGTGCTCTTAAAGGGAACCCACCACCCATCTTCAATGGAGATAGGAGCACAACCAGAAAATTTATCAATAATTTTGACCTCTGGAAAGCGATTAACCAAAACAATGACACCATGAAGAAACCCTTTTCCAGAGTTGTCACCCTCCTCACCTACATGGATGGCTCCCTAGTAGATGCTTGGAAAGAGGAACAAATGCACAAACTCCAGGAAGCAATAGACGATGGAATTCAAGAAACAGACGAAGATCTTTGGGACAGCTTCATAGAAAGGTTCAAAGTAGCCTTCACCAACCAAAACCAAAGGGAGGAAGCCTATCAGAAATTATGCAAACTCAAGCAAGGAGAAAGCCTTGACGACTTCTTCACTAAATTCAAGCAGCTTGCTCATGAAGCAGGAGTTCCCCTAGATGACAAAGGAACTATCGAAACCCTCAAATATGGCATGAACCAACCACTCACCAGGGTGGTTATACAATCCCCTGAATTCAACCCAAACGCGGAAATCCCATGGACCTTTAAAAAATGGGAAGACCAGGCCAGAATGTCCCATCAGAAATGGTTGGCTGCCGCTCAATTTAGTCAGCAAAAGCAAGGACTGTACAGGGCCTTCGGACTAAAACCAAGCCAAGGGAAAACCAACCAGCACGGAAGAAACAGGACTTCCGTACCACGCACCACCTCCCAAGGAGGATATGCCATGGACGTTGATGCCAATAGAATGGGACAAACACATTCCGATGCCAAAAAGCAGCAGCTTATGAACGAAAACAAATGCTTTTATTGCGAAATCAGAGGACACCAAGCCTGTGTCTGTTGCAAGAAACTAGCGGACCGTGCCAAGAGTGGCAAAATCGCTAATAATGACATCCCCGCTGTTCAAAACCAAGACCCCATTAATATGACCCCAGATGACATCTCCAGTTTCTTGAAGGACCACATGGGCTCGCTTGATAAAGATACCAAGCTGAGCATCATTGAATCCCTTATGCCAAAGGATTTTCCTCAAGCCCAAAACTAGCTGCCATAGTTAGGGCATTCTGCCTTGATAGTGTTTTTGTAAATTGCTCAAATTCTGTGCAAATAAAAGTTGCGTTTTCACACTATCAAGGAAAGGCAGAAGAAACAGTCCTACTTGACACTGGGGCAACCGAAAATTTCATCGACCATACAACTGTCGTTAAACTATGCTTAGGAATGAAGAAACTCCCCTACCCCCGCCCAGTATTCAATGTCGATGGAACCCTTAACCGCCATGGAACAATCACTCATGCCTGTGACCTACTCGTTACTAAAGGCAATAAAAGGGAACGTCAAAGATTCTTTGTCACTAATTTAGGACGAGACCGACTTCTCTTTGGCTATCCATGGTTTAAAGCTTTTAAACCAGAAATCGACTGGGAAAAGGGAACACTCTTAGGTCCAAAGGTTCAAATGGAAACTTTACTATTTGGAACCCTTCAATGCGCAAAAACATGGGTCAAAAGTAAAGTACCAGTCAATGAGGACCTCATTCTTGAAGCACAACAAACTAGTTACAACCCATGGTTGGGAGTAACCCCTTTAGAAATAAAGGGAGGCCCAGTGGAAGTCAATTGCACCCATACAGCAGTAGAAATGGCCCATAAATACGCAATGGAACATGGGAAGGAGGAAATCACCCTCCCGGAAAATTTCAAACATCATACGGCATTATTTTCAGATGAAGAAGCAAACAAATTTCCACCAACTTGTGGTGAAGGAGACCATAAAATCGTACTAATGGATACCGCACCTACTCGCTTGAACTGCAAAGTTTATCCACTTTCAAGAGATGAACAAAAGGCAGAGGATCAATTCATCGATGAAAACTTGGCCAAAGGATATATCACACCATCGGACTCCCCCTACGGTTTTTCAACCTTCATGGTTCCTAAAAAGGACTCTAAAGAGAAACAGTATATTATCGATTATTGCCCCCTTAATGCAGTCACCAGGAAAGATGTCACCCCACTTCCCAACCTTAAACAATGCATCGAAAACCTACAAGGAATGGAATTATTTAGTAAATTCAACATCCGCTGGGGCTATAACAATATTTGGATACATGAAGGGGACCAATGGAAAGCTGCTTTCAAAACCCGCCAAGGACTATTCGAACCAAAAGTAATGTTCTTTGGCATGAGCAACTCACCAGCAAGTTTTCAATGCTTTATGAACAGCATTCTCAAAGAGTTGTATGAACACTTCAAGAAGAAAGGTGTCACCTGAGTGTCACGGTTACCCCCGTGCCGTCACGGGGCTATCTCGGTAAGATTCATCCCTGACCTCAGAGGGGTGCCTAGGCATCCCCGGCCCCAGCAATTTCCTTCAAGTTCCAGGCATTCGGAATCATGTGTTCTGTCCTCTTTCTATCACTTATCTCTAAACATATCCGCATGAATTCCCCACGCCTCTGGCAACCTCCGACAACCTCCGACGACGCGTCGTCGTTGTCTCCCACCATCAAGCTCGTCGTCCCCAACAGCGAGCACGTTTATACTCATATTTTATATGACATATTATATATCATTAAATTTGTTTTTGTGAGTAGAACACAAATATGACAATAACAAATGTAAATATAAAAATCCTTGGCACTCGCCGCCCCAGCAGTGTTCCTGGGCCCTCCCGGAAACCCGGGGCCGGCTAGCCGTGACCACATGACAAGTCCAGGACCAACCATGTGGTCTCCCAGAAACCCTGCGTGTGTCCATCCCCTCAGCAGCCCCCGACGACGCGTCTCGTCGTCTCCCACGCTGAGCTCATCGTCTCTGACAGCAAGCACACATGTTTTTTCTCACATGTTTTTTCTCACATGTTTTTCTCGCAATGTTTTTTCTCCCTTGTTTTTTCCCACATGTTTTTTCTCACATGTTTTTTCACGCATGTTTTTCTCATGTTTTTCA
>Ga0307510_10000820_pt1 | contig 32347 bp, 13 predicted proteins | sample 12_EM_MG_FD_207224 | JGI IMG/M metagenome (GOLD analysis project Ga0307510, IMG submission 207224) | Populus trichocarpa ectomycorrhiza microbial communities from riparian zone in the Pacific Northwest, United States - 12_EM | ecosystem: Host-associated > Plants > Roots > Unclassified | place... | reverse complement strand
TGCTCACAGTTAGTTATTTTCTGTGCAACATCTAACAACAAGAAAAACAATGTAGGACCATTGGCTTTCTGAAATTTGATGGGGGACGTGTCCAGATGCGTTGATCATTGCTCATACCAACACAAACATTTTTATTTAGTACTTCATCACAGTTTTAAAAGATATTTGGAGTTTAATTTTATTTTGTTGGAAATGATTTTAATTTTGTGATTAGCGTTGTATTTGAAATGTAGATCCATTGAAAACTTGCATGTCGGTCAATGCCACTGTTGCTATTATGCATTACATTTGTAATGTTTCTATGAAAAAACAACTTGAAACATAACATGGGTTTGACATATTTGCCGTGAGTTTGACATGTTTGCCAGATCCAAGGTGTCTAGACTTGGCGAACAGCGAAGTCCACATAACATGTATCTGGCATGAGATTATGATAAATTCATAGAAAACAATTAAAAAAATATATGAAGCTCTACTTTCAACAAGACTAATGTTGAAGGTTAAAATAAATAAATAAAAAAGAAATATATGAGATCGTTATATAACTTAACAAAAAAAAAACATTCAAAAATAGTTACGAAACACTATTTTTAAAACAATTTAATATTAAAAAATAAAATTAAAAAAGAAAACTAAATAAAAAAATAGATTGTTGAATGATAAAATTAAAGGAAAAAAAAATAGAAGACAAATAATGAATAATGTTTTATAAGTATGACTTCAATATTATTTAACTAAACCCTTTAGTGTTTTGTTAATAATTAATTAATAGGTGTTTTATACGTGAGGTGGACATGCTTTTTGTGTATAGCTTGAGCCCATGGTATTCTAACTTGGAGAATTCAATTTGTAATTGTGTAAAGATAAAATCAGTAGTCCCAAATTGCAACGTGACCTGTTGAACGCTGGCCATAAAAGAATTTGGTAGACTAATGTCCATCCAGTTTTGTCGCTAGTTATTGAACTCCAAGGCTAACACAGAAGAATGTTGCTTGAAACTATTCATTGCTTTACTCTTGAAACTGCTTGCGATTTCCATTTTCGTCAGTTCTGTCTAAACAATGCTATTGTTTTTTGAATGCAGGCATGGAGATCTCACTGCCATTCTCCCAGCAATCAAATTGAAGAATAGCTTGAAATGAAATGAAAGAAAGAAAGAAAGAAAGGGTTCGAAATTGAACAACACTTGAACGTTTTGTTCTGCATATGTTAGCCTTTTGCACTAATTAAGGATAAGATAGATTTAAGTCATTATATTTAGGTTTTGGCACTTTATAGTGATGAGCTTCGTATTATATTCGGTAGCCACAAGATAGTGCTCTGTAAGCACTATCTAACCTCAGAAACAGATTAATCATTCTCTATTCAAAAGCGAACCTCGGCTTGCAGCTAATATTAAATTATGGTGATGGTGGCTCAGATGGTGCTTTTACCTGATTCTCATGTTACCATTTTCATTTGTTTCCAAAGAACTCAATGAGAAGCTAAGAAAAAAAATATTGTTTTTCATGAATGTGCTGGTTTGGATGTGAATAGCTTGTTAAAAGATTCATCCCATAATAGATTTATTCTGGAGTTCAAGAGAGATTTGTGGGGGAAGAAATTTCTCATAAATCTTATAATTTAAATATGGATAACTTGTTTAAAAACTATTTTGGAAGTGGTTAGTCTCAGTGTGAGGGAGAGTTGACTTAAAAAAAGAAAGAAAATTCTAGGGCATATGCCATGACATCATTCAGTGCGTAATGGCATCCAACATATCGGCTATCACATTAGTCGATCGGTAATGTATCGAGCACTCAAGCTATTTATCATTGCGTCGTCCAGAAAAGAAGAAAAAAAAAAGGAAAAGAAACCACCATCTCTCTCAGTCAAAGCTGAAGAAGAGATGAGCAGCCATTGCATTTTAATAAGCTTGGTTGTCCATCGGTGCCGACAATTCATTTTGAAAATGAACAATGCCTTCTCGTGGAAGAGGTACTGAAGGTATTGTTATAAAAAACATAACAGAAGGCTTCAAGATAGTCTCAGGAAATTATGAGTGAGAAAGTGATTCTGCGAAGTTGTTCCCACTCCTGGAACTCCATCTGTACGGAAAGTCTGATTGCATGAACAAGTTTGGAAGAACATGAAGGGTTGAGGTAGTGGGGGTACTGTTTGCTATAATTCCATCTCTTCTTTCAGCCTGTAACACCATCTTTTTCAGTAACATCCGAGCCAATCTAGCCTCATATAATCTCACGTAAATTAATGCACTTATCATCTATTTGAAGATATATAGTGAGCATAACATAGAATCCAAGTATATTTGTAAACGACGATACACCACAAAAAGCTTATTGTTAAGAAAGTTATTATTATTTTTCATCTTTTTTAAAAAATTCCATTTCAATTGAAGTCCGTAACCTCTACATAACTTTATATATATATATATATATATGAAAGAAGTTAGTGTAACACTCCACTTAGAGGTGGAGGTGATTTGGTAGAATAAAAGTTGTCTAAAATTAATATAAAATAAAAGTTTCAAGATACATGCACAAATTTGCTTGCTGAATTGAGACTTCCTCTCTCACAAAGATTCAAGTTGTACAACTTGCTAGCTAGCCCTACGTATTTGTGAGAAAGAGAATCATTCAACTATGGATATATTGAATAATTTTAATACAAGGTAAATAGTGTTTTGAGGTCCTATGTTTCTCTCGTCATTTATTAGCTTTTCAAATTTAGAATATGGATGATGCCAAGCCGCTCCTGACTAGGCAAAAATCTCCTTTTCAAGAATATGACATGACATCTCACCGAAATGAGTAGGAAGGAACTATTCTCAGTATCCGTGCTTCCCCATGGGATTAGATTATTTTTTATGTAAAAAATATATTTATGTGCTGAAATGAATTAAAAAAAAAGACATATAAAAAATTAGTTTTTATCCACTTGATTTAAGTTAGTATAACAAACTTCTAATCACGATAATCAAAATCGAGTTAATTTGAAATATCTTATTAATTTGTGATTTAAATCATGAAATTGAAATAATCTAATAAATAAAAAAATAAAAAAAAAATTATCATGATTATCATGATTTGGATGACACGTAAGAAAAATATAATATCATTATATACTATTCTAGTAAACCGTCTGAGTCTACAACCACAGTACTTTTCCAACCAATTTTAGCTTTTGTTAATATTCCCGAATTTCTTACAATCCAGATGAACACAGATTGAAAAGGGGTTGATGGGAAATTATCATGGTTTGAAAGCAAACGAAAGGCAGCCACCTGTCACTATTAGGTAATTTTGAACACAATAAAACTTGGTAGTATTCAATTTTGACATATGCAAAGACAGAAATAATAAGAGGCGAAGGAATCGGTAGAAACCATTGTGTCCCTTCTTTGAATATACAAGTGATCTCTAAATCAAAGTGGTATCCTTCAAAATAAAGTTTTCTCTATTTAATTTGACCCTTTTCGAATTAAATATCAATAAATGATGGCTCGTCATGTCTATATATACCAAATGCTCTAACTCTCTCTCACAACATTGCACACATAAAAATTTTCTCAGTCAGCATTCTCATCCAAGACAATGGCTAACATGAGGCTGCTCTTGTTCTTCGTCCTCATTATGCTTTTATTTTCGATGTTCGAAACTCGTTCAATCGACCATGTTGCGCACCGAAGAGATCGTTCGTTGATAGAGAGTTCCAAAGAAATGGTGAAGGAAAGCATAGTAAGGCATGAGATGACTGGAGGTTTCAATGAGTGTTTTAGGCTTAGCCCCGGAGGTCCTGATCCCCGCCATCACTAGCTAATCCTGGCGACACGAGGGAAGCTCCACCACAGCAATTGACTCATGCAAAAGGAAATGAAAATACATGTAGCAGCTAGCTACACCCAATTTTCCATTTCAAGCATGTATTCTGTCTAGCATTTGGCTGTGATGGGGATGTTTTGTTTTTCGAGTATAAGAACACTCCTTCACAATGATGGGGCGACAAAAGTTAGGTTTCTTTTTAAATGGTAATAAAATATATGTAGCAATTGTCATTGCTTATAATAAAATGTTATGTTCGGTACAAAAGGGTTTCAACTTTCGAGTACTGTCCTCATTGCTTATGCAAAACAATTATTTGGTGACAATATTTAAGTAAGCACATTATCTGGAGCTGCCTGCTTTAAGACAATATTATTGAGTATTGATTAATCGGTCAATTTCTTATATTTTCCTCCACGATCACATTATAATTTACTAATCAACAAAATGCTGCAAGAAACAATTGCTGCAACTTGAGCTTCCATGCTTCCATAATTTTCTCTGTCAATTGTCTGAGTTCCTAGAAAAAAGGAAAGAAGAAAAATTCTTGCAATATTTAGGGCAAATTATATCAAAGCCCTCCAATTCTTACTTAAGTTTAGAGTCTCACGTATACATAATATTTGAAAAGAATAGCACTTAGGCAAACCCTTGATTTAGGGCAAATTACTTAGGCAAACCCTTGATTGTTGTCTGGGAGCGTCGAGCGTTTGAAAAGATACATGGATGTTCATGAAAACCTGAAGCATCTAAAAAAGATGGTGAATTAACATTCTAAAAGCATGTATGTTATTTAATTTTTATCAAACTAATAATAGTTGTCTACTTTAAGGTCAACAATTTTTTATATAAAAAATGAACACATTGAATTTCTTTTTCAATTTCATCCTTCAACATTAGATTGGTTGAGATATGGACTTTATAAATTTTTTTATTTGCTTTCTATGAGGTTATTCATGTGTTGTAACCTGGGTCACGAGTTTGACAAGTTAACTCAGGTTTAATTGGGTCGGTGTTTTATCCTTTGTATAATATTTTTTAAAAAAATTTCATCCTTCAACATTGAGTTAATTAGAAATTGGACTTCATAATTTTTTTTTATTTGCATTATATTGGGCTATCTCAATTTCATGACATGGGTTGCAGGTTCAATAGGTTAATCCATATTAAGTTGGGTACTTTTTATTAATTTATTTTTGTTTTTCAAAATAATCCTTCAACATTTGGTTGATTGAAAATTGAGCTTCATAATTTGTTTCACATTATTTTCTACGGAGTTATCATGATCTCAAGACTCAGTTTGTGAATTTGAAAGGCAAATTCAGGCTAACCCAAGTCAATCCAATATGTTGTCATCTCAATGTTTTTTTTAAAAATATATTGTCTTGAATTTTTAATCAAACTACGTTTATACCAGTCATCCAGGTTGCATTTGGACCCACCTAGTGTACTAGGTCACAATGGGTCAACCTCCCCACGATTAATTTTTTTTCTTCTAAAACATGTTAGTAACATTTGATCATTTTTTATTAAAAAAAATAATTTGACCCGCAGTATAAGACAGACCAATGATATAGTTATACATTTAATTAATGAGTTTCACAATCAATTGACTACTTTAACACTTGTAAATTTAGTCCCATAACTATGGATCCATTAATTTCATGTGTAATTTCAAATTATTTTAATTTTCTACATAAGATATAATTGATAATGAATTATTACTTATTGGATAACTCGATAAAAATTGATAACACACATATTAAAATAGATGTGAAATTGAGGAATTTTAATAAGTACATGGATGGAATGATGATGTGAGTCGATTATAACTTTTATGTACAAAATAAAAAGTAGGTCATAACACGACCAACCTCTTATTGTTGTTGTTGTTGAGAAAATGAAGTTATGACTAACAAGAAAGTTGTTGGTTGTAGAACAGGTGAGATCATTTTTATCTGGATTAAAGACCCTTTCAGTAGTGTGTGTGTGTGTGTAAAAACATACTTTTATCACTATTAGGATTCCATCCTATTGTAATGAGATTGACTTCATGAAGACTGCATATAAGGATTGAAATTGGCTAATTTAAAGAAAAAACATTTATTTTTTTTCTTGAAAATGCTTTAGAAATTAAATAAGTAAATTTTTTGACAAAGATTTCTGAGTGAATAAATAAGATTTGATGTTGTACCAGTGTATTAAAGGTGTAGTAAGATCCGACAAGCCCTTTTCATGGCTTAACTACAAATCTAATGATTTCACAGTTCACATTGATTAACTAAGACATATTAGGATAAAAATTATTATTATCACAGTTTTAAAACCTAACTCGGTGGTCAATTTGTGACAAAGCTCGGGTCACTGTTCAAGGCCTGGATCGTGGGTTAACTTGACCCGAATCAGTGTAGGAATAAAAATGGTTAGTATTATAGTTTTAAAACTCGGTTTGAGGGTCGACTCGAGGCAAAGCCCAGATCATAAGTAAGGTTGACTATTGACTCGTGTCAATGTAAGGACAAAAATTATTATTATCATAGTTTTAAAACTCGACTAAGAGATCGACCTAGTGTAAGGCTCAGGTCATGTGTCAGGAGGGTCAACATAAAATAAAAATGGTTATTATTGTTGCTACCCATTTTAACCAAAAAATAGAGAAAAAGAAAAAGAAAAAGAAAAAAAAAATATATATATATATATATAAGGGAATACACATGAAGAAAGCCTAAAAGAAAGACCACCCAAGTTTGTTGGTGAAAAACCAAAACGCCAAGTAAAAGTTGAAAGACCAAAATGTCTAAGATTGATAAAATTAGCAACCCAAATTGTGATTGGTAAAAAGGCTCATTAGTGAAAATGCTTTATTTGGGTGTTTAAGGACTCAATTGAAATTTTGAAAGGTTTAATGAAGTTTTTTTATGGACTTAATCGCAAGGGAAATCAATTTTTAAGAAACAAATTGAAGTTTGAGGACTAAAATTGAATTTTGAAAAGTTTAATTGATCAAATCATCAGGGGCTTACTTGCATAAAATTCAAAGTCTGATGAGCAATTAGGGATTTAATTGAACAATTCATAAACCAAAGACCAACTTGCAAAAGGTGCGCGACTTCATGGATTGAAATCGGTGAAATCAGAGGTAAAATCGAAGAAAATTGAGAGTTTGATGGTCATCTGAGGGTCCAATTGAACAAATCAAAGACCAATGTAAGAGGCGCTCAAATTTGAGGATGGAAATTGAATCTAGCAGAGATGCGATTGCATGAAATTAGAAGTTTAAAGGGAAATTATGAGTAAAATTAAACAAAATTTAAAGAATAGGGATCAAATTGAAAATTACTAAATCTCAAATAAAAAAACCCTAATCTGTAGGGATTAGCTAAAATGGTGCCATTCAAGATACTATGCATCTTTTTTTTAGTTTTTGGATGATCGGATAGACACTTTCAAGTGAATGAATGTGGCGTTTCTAACTACTTCAGAGGCTGAAACCACCACCATTAAACTTAGGAACACCCCCTCTACAACCCTATGTCTTTGAAATCAAATGTTTACATCCTATATTCTTCATTAATCTCCACAATATCTTATTCCTTATCAGTTATCACTGCAGTTTCAGTTGTCATCTATTTGAGTGGACACTTTCAAATGCTTGAATGTGGAGCTATAAACCTCCAAAAATAAGCAAGGATGGATCTGATTAAAAGGTATGCACCCCCTCCACCAAGTTTAGATAGTCTCAAGCAACGTTGACGTCAGAGTTACTCCGACGAAGTCACGAAAGTGACCAACCTAGCCAGTCTTGACCAAGACACCCATTTGCAGAAAACCACCTAACTCTTTCATGTGTTTCCCTTTAAAAACCCCTAAAGGATTCCTATCAAGGGTCTAAAACCCTTCTCTCTAGATCTAAAGGCCAAAACACCTCAGTTTGGCCTTCAAGTTTGTTACAAAACCACCTAAACCCAAAATCATTGGTTCTGTATTAAAACCAGCTTGGTTTTAGTTTGTTAGAACCCTAAGAAACATATCTAGAAGCTTGAAATCAGCTTATAAAAATAGAGGTAATCAAGAGCGGAAAGAAAGAAAGAAAAAGGGCAAAAAGAGAGTAAAAGAAAGAAGAATAAATAAACTTTGGCTAAGGTGCAAGAAATTCAATCCATGAGACTTGGAAGCTTCAACTCTCTATGGTTAAGTTTGAAGATCAAGAAGAAGAAAGGCAATATCAAAAATCAATTCAAACTTGAAGGTTTTAAGCTAAAAGGTATATACATTCAAAAGGATGGTTCCATGTTCTGGGTTTGTGGTTTGGTAATTTGGAATGATAAATGATGAATTTTGAAGCTCAGATTGTTCAAGCATGCCTTTTGCTTTGAGTTGGTAGTTTTTTGGTTTGAAAATCAATGCAATTTTTAGCTTTTTTTTGTTTTTATTGTTTCTTTGGTCCTAAATACATTCATCATTGATAAAATGGTTTGTGGAAATAAGGAAAGCATGTTTTTGAAACTCAAAATGGTCATTCTGGGTTTGCTTAAGTTTATGGGTTTTTCTAGTTTCTGCTAGGTTTTAGTTTTTACAAATTCATCCAATAAATCTTGCCTTAGGTACTAGTTTTAGAGCTCATTTTTTGGTCATTAACTCATATAGAATATGTTTGTATCATGTAGGTTGCATGATTTTTTGTATGCAGTGCAAAACAAATCTAAAAAATATGCTAGAGAAAATGCTCTGCCATGCTGGAATGCCATGACAGTATGGAAAAATTTTAGGCCACCATACATCCCGGAGAATATATGGACGGAATATATTTAGCACGTGATGTCTGAGCATTTCACACGACACTCACAGTCCAGTGCGGGGAACCAGATCGGGAAAATTCACGGTTCGATTACCACGCAAATTGGTAGCTCCGTTCCATTCGTTTTGCATGCGAAACGGATGGTAAAATTAATTTTAATTACATCTATCTGTAATTAATTTATTGTTATTTATAAATATATTTAACTGATAATATTTTTTTTCTTAGAGGCTACGACTCTTGGACGTAAGTCAAACCTAATGGAGCTTTTTGTGGAAATGCACGTGCGGAGTGAAGACCACTAAAAAGAAGTGTAACAGTTCGTCGACAACCGCGCTTAACATTTTATGGTATGTTCGTTCAACCATTTTCTTTCATAAGTTATTATTTTTATGAATTGAATTTGATGATTTCATTTTTTATTTCCAAGAGACATTTAACAGCTAGTTGAAGAAGAGATATGGGGATGATTCTTCGACCCATTCGGATTGATCCTGATTTGTGGATGGAGGCAAGATCATCTAATGGACTCAATAGAAATCAGGTATACAGACTCTCCAACACTACGACCGAGAACTTGGGGACGAACCGTAGTGTTTCAACCGTTAGGAGCTCGCAATCGATACCGGGCACCCAGTCTCTAGAGTTCTCAACCTTACAAGAACGTACAACCCATCTAAATGAAAAATATGAATGACTCTGTACAAAATATAAAGAACTCCACCGAATGGTCATGGATATTAGATCATAGATGGGTGGTACATGTGCATCCCTTTTTGGCCCTATGGTCCTGGGAACGACCACCCTTCTTTGTAATAAATATTTGGCTTTTATATTAAGATAATTTATTTGTACATACTTGAATTTTATAAAATTTTATTTTTTTATTATTTTCCTTTTCTATTCAATATATATATATATATATATATATATTATTTAATTATTACGAATGGAATTACCGACGGACTCAATTCGTCGGTATATTCCAGAGAATTGAAAAACATTTACTGCATATGCCATTTCAACTGTTACATCGCCGACAAAATTATTCTATCATATGTTTCAGAGGGTTGGAATAAAAGTACTCCAAATGCCACTGCCAATCACCGACAAAATAATTTCGTTGGTATATTCCAACGGGTAATTATTTTTTTGGTGCGTATTGCCAGTCTGTAAAACAATCGGGTTTTTTTTACCAACGGACATTTCGACATAAAATAAATTACAGATGAGCGGTTTTTCGACGGACATTTTATGTCCTTGAATCAGTCAGTAAAATACGCGCCAACGGAATGGTAGAGTAAATATCGACTAAATATTTTGTCAGTAAAACTGTTAAATGTAGTAGTGAATGATCGGTTCATTGAATCCATGAGAATTTGATCAATATTCCAATAACCACTTAAATTTTAATTCATGGGGATTAATGGTTAATATTCTAGTATAAATGTTGGACCTCCAAGTGAGGCTGGTATCTAAATATTGAGTTAACTAGAAAATTCTCAGAGTTATTCTAAATATTCACCAATTTTAATTGGGAGTATTTTTTGCTGTAATATACAAATTACAAAAAACCTTTTTCATAAGAATTTTTTGGGTACAGGAGCTTATAATAAATTCTTAACACTAGATTTATTTACATGAATAAATCTCGATTCTAAGTCATAGATAGACTATCGATCAGAAAACCCCTTAAAACCACATCAAACCACACAATGTAGCTTACCTTAGGTAAGATGCACTAGGGGTACCAATACCTTTTCTAGCCACAACCAGTCTCTTACCCTTAAAGTCTCTAATAAAACTAGTATACTCGGGTTTTCTAGCAACCTTGAACCAAACAACTAGGTGGCGACTCCTTCAAACCCCCCGACATCACATGTCCATGTGTGATAATTATCACAATTTTAAAACTTGATTCAGTGGTAAACCTGGGGCAAGACCCGGGTCACGGATTAGGAGGGTCAACCTAGGTTGACCCATGTCAATGTAAGGATAAAAGTTGTTATTATCATAGTTTTAAAGCCCGACTCGGGGGTTGACTGGGACAAGGCCTGGGTCATAGGTCAGGAGAGTCAACACGGTTTCCCCGAGTCAACGTATGAATAAGAATTGGTTATTATCATAGTTTTAAAACTCGATTTGAAAGTCGACCCGAGTCAAGGTTTAGGTAATGGGTCGAGAGGGTGAATTCCGCTGACCCAAAATTTCTTTTAAAAATAATCAAAGCAACCTTGTTTTGACCACAATTTATTTTTCAAAAAAGTCAACGGTTTTTTTACACATGTTTTATCTCGGGTTGACTTATTGTTTTACCAAGTTAAGCCGTGTCAATTTTTCTTATGTTTTTTCTTAAACTCGAACCAATTCAGGTTCTGGATCAACCAGCTAAGTCAATCCTAGTTTTATAACTATGGTTGTTATAATATTATTAATTTCAACACTCAATATAAACTAAAAAGAATAATATCTAATTATTTTTTAAAATATATAAGTTTGACAACAATATATATTAATTAAGGGTAAATAAATTTTTTTATATTTTTTTATCTTGTTCAGCATAACCATATAGGATACATAGACAATCACTTTTTTTATATATATCATTACCCCCACACAATTTTATCTTCGTCTTTTTTCAATTGTATCTTCGTTTTTTTTTTGTCGTGTCTCTTTTGTATCTACTACTTTGTTTTTTTTTTTTTTTGTCTCATGACAGTAACTAAATGCTATCTTATAATTTTATTTATTGAACGTAGTTTATTTATACATTAATATATTGGTAAACTAAATAAAATCCTTCTGAAATCATTTAATTTTACTCCTTTTTCTTATCAAAACTGAAAACGTTTTTTTTATACCTCTTTCATTGTTTGTTAAAGAGCAGATTAATTTTGTTTTCAAACAACAATTTATATACACACACACAATATGAGGAAAGCATACCCTTAAATCTTTTGCTCGCATATTTCATATTTCATACTCAAATTCTTTAAACATCTATATTTTCAAAGATTGATAGTTAGCATTATTCCTTCTCTATCATAATATGGTTGATTAATTACAACCGAAAGAAAATGTACCTTTCCGATCATGGAGTTTTTTTCTCCAAATTTAAAAGGAAGCTTTTGCACATTGGTAATTGAATGTTCAAGACTCTGTCTTCAATTATGTAGCTTTTGTAAATTAATATGTGGGATTTTCACCTACAGAATACATAGTATTGCTTTAATGAAAAATAATTTTTGATTAAAGTGTCCAATTGAAGCAAACAATATACATTATCAACTTGGGAAGCTAATTCATAGCGTTATAATTTAGGAGTTGGTGTTTTAATGTGTGTGTGTGTGTGTGTGTGTCTATATATATATAGCTTTATAATTTAGGAATATATATATGTGTGTATATATAGATATTAGTTACGGATAAGTCTGCAATCCCAAGTCTAATCAAGCGAATAAAACTGAGAAAACGAAAATATAGTTAGCTTCTGGGATCTCGAAAAGACAACGGTCAATTACGATCACAAAGAGAAGTGCAGAGAGGACAAAAAGTAATATATCTCTCTAGAGTATAAGTAGATGGATCTCCTATACTATACATGTTAGAAAACCTCCTTTCATGCTTAATTTCTTGCTTGTCCTTTTCCTTGAAGATAAGATTTGCCAGGTAGGAAAATCTTAGTGCATTCTAATCTAAAGAGTATGAGTTTCGATAACAAATGATGATAAATCTTGACCCTCTAGCATAGCTTGTTGTTGTTGGTCAGTATTTATCCCTTCATGCTGTCCATTCTTTTGACCTCTTTTTCTATCATTTTTCTTTTGTTTTCACTGATTACTTGAACAGTCCCATCTTTCATAAAATAAATGACTACTTCTTTAAGAATTTCTGAATCAAACAAAATTTCGATGGTTTCATATACAAACCTTCTCGGAACAGCCACCGGAGTAAAGAATGTCACATTTACTATATTTGTGCATATGGACAACTTGAAGATCCCATGTCAGCATGGCATGTTTGCGCATGACAATTTGATTATGGGAAGAAATTCTAACTACTTTAGTGCAGAAATAGTGCTTTAATGTGGATGATGTGTTGTTTTATGTCTGTATATGCTATTTAAGCAAGTGGAAGTGAACAAAAATGAACCAAAACAGCTAGTTTGGTTTGTTAGTGAAAGGAAGAAAGAAGTAACAAGAACAAAAATTTGCTACTCCAATGAGGAATGACTGCTCGTGTGTATGTTTTAATGTAATGGAGATGACTATGAAAGCAGATCGATTCAACTCGTTATGGAGATAAGACAAGCGACTACAGCCTCTGCTTAACAGTGTGTTTCCATTAATTTCCTGTACTGTATTGACTAAGGAGCATACAAGTCATTTCAACCTCTCTCAAACGTAGGTATATAAGAAGGCTGTTGTTGCTCTAGCTTAATGTATTACTACATTAGCTCACGTAATTGATTTCCTCTATCATCATAGTATTATTTGCCACTCTCACGATTGAGTTCTTTGCGAACTATGGCAACTTCGATGAAAATGAGGATCTTGTTACTGTCCATACTCTTACTATTAATGCTTGTCGGGAGCTCTGATGCACGTTTTTCTCGTAAGTTTTCAATCATGCCAGAGAAGTTGGTTAGCCGCCATATTTTACGTGATTTGGGCTACGAAATGTCGAAAGTTGAGCATTATAGAAGGTGGATGCAAGACACCGATAGAGTCTCACCGGGAGGGCCCGATCCTCACCATCATTAATTGTTACTATCTGCTAATATTATTGTTGCTGTGGTTTCCATGTTGAAGGGGTATCTGTGCAAAACCATATTTTGTCCGCCAGATTTAGTTCGAGCACTACCTTATTGAATCCAGGACAAACTAAGTCTTGCACATTTGTCATGAATTAGTTTGATGAGTGTTTTTTCCTTTTCGTTTTCGTTTTCGTTTTCGTTTTCTTTTTTGCTTGCTTTGCAACACTTACTACTGAACTTGAGAAGTCACCCTAGTTGTCTTGCAAGAGCACTCACCATTAAGCTACAAATGAGTTGAGTCTTTATCGGACACTAGACTGTCTGTTTTTGGTATTGTAACACCTTGAAATTTTTAATGCATCTTTGTTTATTTATCATGATTTTTATACGTGTAAATATGGTAATTCTTTTCATATTTATTATCATGATGATTTTATACATGTAAATATGATAATTGTTTTTTAAATTTAAAATCTTTTTCATACAAAGTTACTCTCACTCATCACGCGTAATACAAATTAAAAATCACATACCTATCCACCATGACGAGGGATTTCTTCTTTTTTTCTATTAACATAAGGAATTATCTAAGTTTAACAAAAATTTTGACACAAAAAATCTATTTAAAATTTTATCCCACTTTAAAATACATGCAAATAACAAAAATAATCCAATAGAACAACTCAAGTAATCTATACTCACATGCTGCTTTAGGCACACCACTCAAACCACAATCATAACTATATTCATTCACCACATATTTACACCATTATAGATAATTTTCTTTTACAAGATGAATGCAATTATATATACCTACATACAAAATGAATTCCTAAATACTTAACAACCATATATTTTACTAATTACAATCCAAAAATATTAAAACTTGAAATATGCATTAGTTTAACTACATATCATGAAACGAAGGTCACAAAGCTCTACCTAAGACACTATGAAGTCCTAACTATAGTGTCATTGTTGCTTCTGTAGATAGGATGGACACTACAACATTTAACAGTTTTACCGACGTAATTTTTCCGTCGGCGTAAGACTCATATTTCGTCGGTAATTAATTTACCAATGAAATCACCAAAAGAAATGCTCCGTCGATAAATCTTTTATCGGTAATTTTTTGTCCGTCGGTAAATTCGTTGGTAATAAAAAAAATATTATTACCGACGGATTTACTAACGGAACAGACGCATAAAAACAAAATTACCCGCTTCATTCCATCGATAAATCCCTCAAAAAATACCGTCGGTAATTATTTAAAAATATTTTTTTAAAAAATCCATTTTATAAAATTAAATTAACATAAATCAACACTCTATAATATATACTCAAAATGCTTGGAAAAAAGAATAAGAAAATCAACTCAAACAAATTTGCAACAAATAAATAAAACGAAAAAATAAATTTAACTTAAAAAAGTCATATGAAAAAAATGAAGTTGCAATTGCTAAAAATTGAAAAATCCTATAAATAAATTAACTAAAAATTAATCTCTTATGAAAAACAAATCTCACAACAACATTTATACAATTATTAAGAACAAAAACAATTAAAAATAAAATAAAAAACAAATATAGTGAAAAATATCATGAAAAAAGAAGAAAAAAGAAAAATCTTACCTTAATGTAGTTGCAAGTGAAGCTAAGGAGAAAGAAAAAATTTCGTAAAGCATATTAATTAAATAAAAAGCTAAGAGGATAAAAAAAAAAAAAAAAGAAGACATACCCGAGCATGGAGGAGAAAAGAAGGAGATGAGGATAGAAGAGAAGAGAAAGAAATAGATATTGATGTTTTTTACATATAGTGAAGAAGAAGAAGAAATGAGTCTGTATCTTGTGAAATAAGGGGATTCAGGCTTTTTATTAGGGCGCGTTAGCGACGGAATTACTGACGGATAATTAAATATTAATATTTTTTAATTATTCTGTCGGTAATTCCATGTGTACTATTTAATTTAAATTTTCAATTTTATAAAAAGTTTTCAGAAACCGCCAACAATCACTGACGATTTTTCAATCTGTCGGTGATTCCGTCGATAATATTTAAATGAAAATTTTAAATTAATTGAATTTTTTCAGAAAACCGCTAAATAACACCGACGACTTTTCAATCCGTCGGTGATTTTATCCGTAAAGAACAACAATTAACAGTGCAATTGGAAAGTGAACAGTTTTGAGCTCTCTGGAAAATACCGACGGAAAATTCCGTCAGTGATTCCCTTTGTAATTGACATGATGATCAGTGTTCACAGTTTACCAATGGATTTACCGATGAATTTTACCGACGAAATTTATTGCGTCGGTAATTCTGTTGGTAAAAATGACACGTCATCATTTGTTTTTGCTTTGTTTTAAATTTTTTTCCCCACTGTAATTCCCTTGGTATATACCGAGGGAAGATTTTTGTCGGTAAAATCCCTCAAAAATTTACCGACGGAAATATTCTCTCAGTATTTTCATTTGTATTTATCGATTTTTTGGTAGTGATACCTGAAATATATTTAGGACAAACAAAAATTAGATTGATGAAAGTAGATTTTGCACTTAGATACCATACCACTACTTTAAATGTACACACGCAAATACAACAATTTGCTTATACTAGAATGATTCCTTTTCAACCGTAACGTCATCATTACGATTAGTAAAATTCCCAACATGAGTTCGTCTTTACAGCTTGCTCATTTCCTCATAACTTGTCCTTGCCATGCAACTTATTAACTTTTGGGCTAACTTAATCTATTTCAACCAAACCCTCACTCTTATGACAAGTTTAACTCATTTCACACTAAAGCGGCTAACTTAATCTATTTCAACCAAACCCTCACTCTTATGACAAGTTTAACATCTCCCAATATGGACTCTACTCATCCGGCCCACTTGTCTTTCTCAAGAAAATAATCTTCGCTCATGCGGTTGACTCAATTCATTTTTAAAATAATAAGCCTCGCTTATGCGGTTGACTTAATTCTCTTTAAATTAATAGTCTCTGCTCATACAATCAGCTTAATTCTTTTTAGATTTATAGCCTTGCTTAAGCAACCGACTTAAGTATTTCCACAAATCATTAGCTCCCGCTCATATGGTCGACTTAACTATTTTCACAATTCTATGCCCCCATTTATGTGATTAGCTTAGTTATTTTCCTAAATCAATAGCCCTCACTCATGCAGTCAAATTTTTTTTTTTCAATGATGATTTTCTATTTTTCCTTTTATAACTCATTTCACATATTAATAGAAGTTTTACAATAACATTACAATAAATAAAAATTGTGAGGTGACAGACACCTACTTGGTACTCTTTCGAAACCTACTCTTTCCACTACGAGTCTCACTTTCAACGTCTCTCCTGAAATCCAATATACATCTCAAGATAGTGTCAAATTTTTTTGATCCTTATAACACACATTCATTTACATCATCCAATATCTTCACTCTATCATTTAGCGTCTATCGTTTAGTTATTTTTTTATTATAATTCGTTTTAATGCCAACATATTTCATCAACATGTATTTTCTCAATTCATATTTTACCAACTTCCCAAACTAAACACAATATAAACATAATCATCTAGATTTCAAGTTCCCAACTAAACATCTAAACATCATAGCACTATTAAAACACTAATAATTTCACAAATTTTCTTTTTCTCACACATTACAACAATAACCCAATACCTAAACATTTTATTTCATATGGATCTCAATCATGCCTAAAAATAAGCCCATCATTATATCAAACACATCATTTTTGTAATATCATTATAACATCAAATTCAATACAATTTGTTCAATTTTTCACATTTTCATCATTGCATCAACACATAACTTTCATAATATCATTAGAGCATAAATTTCAATACAATTTATCCAATTTTCAATATTTCATCATTCCACTCATTTGACAACATTAAATAAACTTGTATTAATCTACCTTACAACATTCACAATCAATCATAAGAATTTTCAACATCATTAGAATGCTAAAAAAAACACAAATTATCCATGTTTCTAATTTTCCCAAATTTCCAATTCATGGCCAACCACTAATGCCCTAATTTCCCCATAATTGGTTTTTAATCCCTCCTATTTAGTCCTTAAACAAGAAATATACATCATAATTACTCACTAATGTACACAATTTTCATTTCTCTTTACACTTCACATTAACCCTAAAACTTGATAATTGGGGATTTTCAATCCACCAACCAAAATCAAACTAACAGGTAAAATTAATTGTATAAGAACTTCTTACCACAACCAAATCACCTAATTAAATGTGTTTTTTTTTGTAAGGATTCCAAGGTTTTACTCTTCCTCTTCAATGCACACTTTTTCTCTCTAATTTCCAAACTATGAATCCCTCTCTCTCTCTCTCTCTCTAAGGTTTTCTAATTTAGTTTGATATAATGGATAGAAAACACTGTCATACTTTCATACCCCATAATCTAAGAAAATTTGGAGAAGAAAGTATGAGAAAGGCAAAATTTCATAAGTTTTTCTATTACTTTGGCCGGGTTTTTTTAAATGAAAGATGAGAAGGGTTTTCTCCATAATTATAACAATGCCACTTATTTTACATCCTCTATGGTATTTTTGTCAAAACTAAAATCACCAATTATTTATTTTCTTGCCCAAGATTTTTAACTAATTTATAGGAGACTTTTATCTCTTGTAACATCCTCAAATTATAATGTCATGAAATCTCAAACATTTATTTACTAATGTCAAGTATTGAATAATATGTCTAAAATTATGGGATTTTTTTTTATAAAAACAATCTTCGGCAGAGATTCCTCTATTTTTGTTGGTATCAAGTTATCGACAACACTTCTATTTTATGTCATTACAACTTCCATCTTGATCCAATCATCCTGGATCACATCTCATTCATCAAACAATCTCTCAATACTTACACTTATCAATATATTCAAGTCTCATAATATCAATTAATAAGTCAACATAAAGTATTACTAAAACAATTCGTAAGATAAACAAATTCATCACTAAAGAGTAATAAATGCTAACTAACTACATATATGCATTTAGATTAAATGAATACAATATTAAGATTAAGAGTCATATTATCTTAAAACATCTAATGTATTCTACTACTTTATATTATAATCTTATCTTATCATTTTGAAAATGATTTAGCCATACTAACATCTATACATATATATAATACATCCACTACATACTACACATCTTCTACTTGATTTTTACAACACAAAGGTAATACATCTATTACATACTACACATTTTCTACTTAATTTTTATAACACAAAGGTTTTCAAAGAAAATAAAGACATAAATATTACATTTCAAAATGATAATTCATACACAACAAAATCTTACATCTAACGATCTGCATCACCTCGCGATGTACTTGTTTCAACAATAACCACATTAATGAATTTACTCAATATCTTAGTCAAATATTAATTATTTTACTCTTAACCTTTGAAATTTAATACTTCTAACTTCAATCAATTAATTTACATAATCTTTTAAAAACTTAAATATCCAGTTAACTCATCTCGATTACCAAATAATTCTAACACTTTCATATAATTACTCACAAATTTGGTTTTCCTTCCTCGATTACCAATAAATCTGGTAATTCCATCTGAATTACCCATCATCCGGCTAACCTTTTTTTTGTTAGCCATTCCATCTGGTAATTCGTATTTACCCATCATCCGGCTAACCTTTTTTTTGTTAGCCATTCCATCTGGTAATTCCATACGAATTACCCCATATCCGATTAACCTTTTTGTTAATCAATAAACCCGATAATTCTCTTAATTACCCAAGAAACCCGGCTAACCCATTTTGGTTGCCAAAATCAATCTGGTAATTCCATATGAATTACCCAGCATCTGGCTAACCTCTTTTGTTAGCCAATCAATCCGGTAATTCCATACGAATTACCCCATATGCGGTTAACCTCTTTGTTAACTAATAAATCCGGTAATTCTCTTAATTACCCAAGAAATCCAGCTAACCCATTTTGGTTGCTAAAATCAATCCAGTAATTCCATACGAATTACCCAGCATCCGGCTAACCTTTTTTGTTAGCCAAATAATAATCCCGGTAATTTCATATAAATTACCAATAATTCTCATTTGTAATAATCACTCAATTTATTCATTTGCTTCATTCTTTTAACATCAATTAAATAAACAACATAGATATTTAGGAAAAACTAATAATTATAAATTAAGGTGACGAATCACCTATCTTCTGCTTGTGATGACTCAGCTCCTCCTGTCTGATAACCAGCTCCAGACATAACTCTTGAATCAATCAAATGTCATTATATTATTAGTTCATCAATATTTTTCTTACGTGCCAAAACGCAAAGCTCATAATTTTTTATTTGTAATTCGTTCTAATAAAAATTCATTATCAAACATAACATCATTATTTTACATACAACCACATATTTAAATCAAATTACTTCTTTTCTTGCTTTATGTTCATAATTCCTCCATCAAATAATCCTTCTATTCTTTATGCCCTCACATCATATTATTTATTTTATCTAAACATGTGTAAGAACTATATTCAAACACAATCTAAACATCTTGTCTTCATGTTTTCTTTTAACTAGTTCATTTCTCTTTTAAATTGAATGTACTTTTTTTTTCTCAACTTTAATGCCATTTTGTCATTTAGTCTTTCTTACATATTTCAAATATCATGATTAAACATAGTTTTCTAAATACTAACATCAAAACTCATTCTTCCACTTTTCCTTCATTTGGCCGAATGTGATGTTCCTTTTCCTCCCCCAAATTTTTCTTCATTTACTTGTTATTTCAACTTGTTTTCATTCTATTCCACTTCAACTTCATCATTTTCCCTTCACCTCCTAATTCCCCCAAATTCTCATAAAAACCCTAAGTTCAAGAATCAAGAATTTAAGGGAAATTAAAGTAAAATTCCATGAAATTACTTCCTAACTTAATCAAGTAAACATAAAAACATCTAAATCAAACATTAAATTCAAACTTCTCATGCTTACCAATTGACTTTCTTCCAATTTCTCTTCTCTTCCGAAGTTAGCCAAATTTCCTCACTCAATTCCTCCTTTCTTCACTTGATTCTTTCTTATATTAGGGTTTTATAAGTTGAACTTTGCAAGTTTACAAGGTTATTCTCTTAATTTTCTTATTTTTTTCCCTTACTTTTCTCTCTTTCTCTCACGTTCTTTTATGTTCTTTCATTTCCCAATCTGCTTCTGCCTAGTCGGCAATATATAAAAAGAAGGGAGAGCTAATTTGTTTTATTTTTTAATGGCAAATAACCATTTTACCCTTAATGAGTCATTTTGTTTCTATTTGACAGTCCTTATTTTTTTTGCTTGCACTACCAAGCTCTGTTCATCCTAAAATTTTAACCAGATATTATTCAATATAATTTAAGGTCCCTCATAAACTTTTAGCTCAATCTGATGATTGGATTGAAAATTACGTCCAATAACGTAAAACTGGTCAAATTGTGATTTTTCTTCAAATTTCTGAATTTCTCTAAAAATTCTGAAATTTTAACCCAAGCTAAGTATCATATTAGAAGGCTCCACGTAAATTTTTAGAATTTTCTGGTAACCTGATTGAGAGTTACGAATTGTTTTGTTTTGTATAAAACTGGTCAATTTATGATTTTTCACCCAGAGGGTTTACATCTCTAGTCATAAAATTGTTTCCTTAATTTATTTATTTTTCAGTTTAGAATTTTGCTATTCAACGTGGGGTTTACAATGGTAGTGCAAAGTGCTTTTTAAAAATATTTTTCGCTTAAAAATGCATCAAAATAGTTTTTTTTTTTTTTTGAAACAAGCACATCAAAACCATTGAAAAATACTAAAAATAGCGTTAATTTGATGGTTTTTCCAGTGAAACACACTTTTAAAACACATCTAAAAGTAGAAACTACTGCGCTCCCTAACATTCAAAAGAAGGATGAGGCCCAAGATACAGCATTCTTCATTCATGTGAGTGTTAGTCAAACACCCCTTTCATAATTTCAATATTTTGTATCATGATTTTGTCCCTATATTTGGCTAATCAATGTGTTTATCTCTATTTCTTTTCTATTATGTTTAAACATGAACCATATCAAATATAATACTCATAAAAATACTTAACTCAAATTTTAATATATTTAATATCAAAATTCTAAACTAGGACACAAAGAAAAGATTTTAAATACTGAGTTGTAAAGTTTAGTCAATTAAACAATTAAATGTAAGATAAAAACAATAACATCATTCAAATGGTTACAAAAATAAAACATAGTTAAAAAGTCAATTTTGTTTGTATGCTAACAAATAACCATATTCTCCAAAATATATGAAATTCTTTTTATGTGTTTCTAAATGGTGGATTTCCCAACTCCATTATCTTGAGTTCACTACTAGAAAAATGAAAAAAAAAAAAAAGGCAACGGAAACACCAATGAAAAATATTTTGTTGTGGTTTACCAATAAAAACTATGGCAAAAAAATTTCATCAGTAATTTCAAACAGAAACTGCGGTAGAATAAATAATTAATAAAAAAATTTCATCAACAATTTCATCAGCATTACTAACGTGTGAAATACAGATGGAAATTTCATTGGTGATTTTAAAAATAATTAAAACTCAATAGTCCTCTACTCTCCTCATTTTATCCTTTTCTTTCAATTCATTACAATAGCCCCCTATCACAAATTCAACCTCCACAATCCATTTATGTTGACGCAACATCTCTCCAAAAACCTAAGCTTTCCTCTCCTGGTTCTATTTCTTATCAATCTTCACTCCACCAAGTAAGCAAACTCACTCATTTATGATTTAAGTTAATTTATTGAAATTTGTATATATTATTTGTATATTAAGTGTTTCACTTGTTTTATAATGATAATTTAATTGTATTAATGTATGATTTGTATTTTTAGGGTTTGTTTGGGTTTGAGGAAAATGGATTTAATTTGTTATTTGATGAAATTGAGTTTGATTTTGTAACTTAAGTACGTTAGAATTGAAGAAATGATGGGTAATTTAGTGGGTACCAATTATTGTTTTATCAATTTTATGGTTAAATTGGAAAGTTAGGGAAAATTGATTGTGTTGACATGATAATAATTAAAGATATTAATTCTGGTTAAATAAGTTTAAATAGAGAAAATGTTGCATGATTAGTTGGGTCCCAATTAATTTTAGTCAATTATGGATTTGTTGAAAAATTAGAAAAAATTAAATTAATGTGTAACTAATAGATAACAATTAGGGTATTAATTTATGCATGTTATTTATTCTTAAATCGAGTAAATAGTGGATAGTTAGTTGAGTACTATTTATTTATTTTGTCAATTTTATGGTTTAGTTGAAAATTTAGGGAAAAATAAATTTGAGTGGAACTAATAACAATTAGGGGCTAAGCATGTTTAAAACTTATAAAGTGTGTGATAGTTATTGGATTATGAGTTATATTTTTCTAAATTGAGGGAATTAAGTTACTTTGAAATTAAAAAAGATATAATGTGTAATTAAGTTATTAGTTGGTTTGTGTAGGTTAATTGTGATTCATTTTTAATAAATAATTGAATTTGTGTTTGACAGTATGTTTCAATTTTTGAATTATGTTCATTGTTTCCTAATGTATTTAAGAAGAAACAAGTCTAAGTCAAACAAGTGCATTCTTGCTTCATCAAGTAGTAGTATCAGTGATTGTGTCATGCATCTAGAGGATAATTATAAAGAAGCACCTAATGTAGATGTTACTGATCAAGGTTCAACCATTGAAGATAACATGTCAAGCATCTCTTATTTGACAGTGCCTATTCTAGGCAAATGGATAATAGAATGGAACGATAGCCTCTTTTTGTGATTGATAGTTATTTTAAGTTTTACAATTATATGGAAATAACTTCCTTAAATTAATTTTCAATATTACCAATATTAAAGCTACACGTTTCATCGCATATATGATGAAATAGTCATTATTTCAATGGAGCGAGTTTCATGACCATCTTGAATAAATGAGTAACACCCCAAATTTTTTAGGGAATTTTAATCTTTTTATTTTTCATTTACATGAAATATAGAAATAATTTATTTTTATACGACCATAAGGACTGCCTTAAACTCAAAACCTAACAATATCGTTAATAGATATATTGATACTCAATCTCTAATTACACTTTTTAATTTATTCATAAGAATTTTATTTACAAACATTCAGTAGAGAATACTAGAACTTATTCAATATAGGAGAACTAAATAGTTCAATAATGCTTTATGAGAAGATGTGGTCTCCTAGAGCAATTACCTATAAAATATACAAAATCATGAAACTCATAATGAATATTTATGTCATCAGGGTTATACTATTTATCAATGATGCAAGCATAACCAATTTCACTATTCTTTTTGGAAATAAATCAATTTATGCCAGATTCTAATTTAATACATTTCATTAACCTTTAATGAGCTTTTATTTCATCATTGTACTCATTTAACTATCATCATCAAATCATAACAACTCTTGTTCACAACACATTTGATTTATACTACGATTTGTTCCCTCAAACACACTTAATTCATATAATTGTATGCATCTTATAACCATTTTCAACCCGTAGTATATTTCATTTGACATCCACATCTGGTTAATACTATTGTTTCATTTCACAATACATTTCATGTATGTTACTTTTTGTTTCACAAACATGTTTATGCATCTTTAGCTTCTCGAATATGCAATTTATTCTAATCAAATATTCATATTATTCTAACTCATTATACACCATTTTGGCTTCCCACCTATGATTCATTTCAAATACAGATTCATGTTCTCTTAACACATATTTTTCCATTTTTGTTTTTTCCCATATATTTTCATTTTATTCATTGGCAATTCTTTCATAAGAATAAATTATACATCATTCATTTATTGTTTCTATTTCAATGAAATTTTGGGAGAGTTTATCCTAGATATAGACCTCCCAAAAATCATCTTCAAGTAACAAAATATAACAAACATTCTTAGCAATCAAATCTCACCAATTCCTAAATTCTTATATCAACTTTTCAATACTCATGGGCAGCATCAGGCCTACCCACAATTTTCATATTTCATCAATATATAAACATTTAAACCAAATAATTATTAATACAACATATAATCATCACATTCATATAGCCAATATCAAAAATCCTCTTTTCAATTTTGTATCTCAAAAGTTAGTTCCTTATCTTTAGATACTCAAGATTCCATTTATTATTATTTTCTTGATTTTCAAATCCTTAGTCTCTGCATACATGAATGACGAACCAATGTTAATATCAACAAAACTGATATCATTAGTCTCCATACACACCTAGATACCAATATTAATTACGTTGCTATCATTAGCATTCACTCACATGGATGACTAATCAAATTATTTCAATTGATTGCCTGGTCCATTCCTATTCCTACTTTTTTTTTCATTTCTTTATCTTTCTTCAAAGGTATCAAACATTTACACAAAAGACAAGCACAATTCACTAATTTAACTTAAAAGTAAATAGGTTAAATGCCATAACTATAATCCCATCAACACAATGGACTAAGTATCATTTTCCTAACCTTAGTCCTGTCAACATGGTCAACTAAATATCAATTAACTTATCAGTCTTTGATTTTACAGATGATTAATTTATTTATTACCTTCTGGATTTACCGTTATGGTCGCTACAATTAAATTATTAACTACAATCGTTACAATCATTCACAAATTATATATATATATATATATCCATTGTTGCAATCAATTTAGATTTACATAAGAATATTCATTATTGCAGTTGATCACAAGCCATATATATACATATTAATTACCAGCCTCTTAAGCATTTTCACATAGTAATGTTTTTCATATTTGTCAGTAACATTCACATAATAATAACATTTCTCTTCCTATAGACAATATTTACATAATAATATTCCTCATGATCATAGGCAATATTCTCTTATGATACACAATTAATCAGAATACTTATAATTTATATTACATTCTAGCAATACAAAAAATTTAAACAATTAAAAAGCAAGGAACGACCTTTACCTTGAGTTCTTGTTGTACAAGATCTGGAGAAGTCAGGTCCTATTATGACCTCCTCTCCTACAACTCTCCAAACAATAACAATTACTCACATCACTAATGTAAATTCAATCATAGAAATTTCCATATATCCCAAAATCCCAATTAATATCCTTACATTACAATCATCAATTTATATTGCAATCCTTAAGATAATTCATGCCATCAATTTAAACCCTCACTCAGGAGTTTTACACTTTCATATTCTAAACTCTATGTTTAATACTTCACAAATCAACAATTAATATTTATCTTATCCATTAGTGTTTTGACATGGAAATTCCTATTATTTCCATAATTTTAATCAAATGCTCAAACTCACACATATTTATTTATATCGTCTCGTTTTTTTTATTATGACACTTAACGTCTGAATGTTTTGTTATTCATTTTTGTAATTTAATATCCACACGTTATGTCTATATTGAAATTTCTTAACTTTTTGTCAACGCATTTCAATGTTCAAATGATTTGTTTTTCTTTGTCAATGAATTTCAATGTCCAAATGACTTAATTTTTTATTAACAAATTTCAATGTTGAAGTAACTTAATTTTTCATCAATGAATTTCAATGTTTGACGTTTTATCAACCACATAGTGGCATTGAGTTTAAACTATCTTATACTTGGCATCTTAATATAATTCTCAATACAATAATCAAACAATCAATATCAACTTACCCAAATTTTCCTAAAATTAACTAAATTAACAATTTGACCATTCTTTATAAAATTCATCATTTTGTCACGCTCTCTCAATTTGTTTTTCAAATATATTACTTTCAATATCAAAAACAGAACACACAATCTAGTTTCACATTTTTTCATACTATAATACACTTTTCAACTTCAATGTTTGGTAATCATTCTTTTACATAGAATTTAATTAACGAAACTAATAACTTCTCAACACACTAAGCATGACTTAAACACAACACAAATAATTATCAAGTACTCTCATCATCATTAAGACATCAAAAACAACATAAGATAACAAATTTCCAACTCCCCCCAAAATTCCTTATAATGGCCGATCCTAACATCATTGGCCGCTCATGGATGTTTATCAATTGTTTCCCAATTCTACTATGTCTAACATGTATTTTATGTCCCTTTAATAATTTTATAACTAAACACCCTTTTCCCCAAACACACATGCTATATATAATTCACATATTCAACCAAAAATCTTTCTTAAACACAAACTCATATCAAACACTTATCCCATATAATGTTTCTCGCACACACATCAAATTAACATATAATTTCATAAGATTTCACCCAATTCTTTAATTCTCATGCTTCCCAATATATATTCTTGAAGTTTTAATTATATGTTTATTAGTGAGACTTTTAACAAATTATTTAATTTGCCAAAAAAATAAAATTTAAGCAAGAACCGACTCCAATGATTAATAAATTTGCTTTCAGAGAAAACACTTCTACCTATCCTCCTTATAACCCTCAAATATGATTAGATGTAATATAATAGACCTGGTAGAAATCAGAATTATAACTTCCTATGATATTGGTCTAAGAACTAGGGATGGACGCACAATTTAAATTTTAGGCACACCACGTTGACAAGGACAGGCTGGTGCATGGTTATTAAACCCGACCCGGGTGTTGACCCGGTCAAGGAGGCGGGTCTCGAGTTTTATGGGTCAACCCGGGTCAACTCGGGTCAATCCGGATCAACCCAGAAAAATTTTAAAAAATATATTTAAAGTTTTAATATTTCATAAAAAAATATTAAAATAAGGAAGAGATTTTCTTAATAGTATTTAACTAGAAAATATATGCTTCTAATTCGGTTATGTTTTATAATAAAACAATTTCCTTGTAATAGTAAATTTGAGAAGAATAAAAGAAAAAGAAGTGAACATGGTTTTTTTATATATATTTGAGAGCGAGAGAAAAATACATGGAACGAAATAAAATCAGTCAAAATTTAAAGGTCAGTAGATTAATAGTTCAAGATTTATATTTAATAAAAAATCTCAAAAATAAATAAAATATACTTATTAATTAATTTTTATAAAATAAAATTTATCTCGCATGACAAAAACTCTAAGTGCGAAATAAAGTTTTAAAAATATTTTACTATGTTTATTTAAAAAAAATTAAGTTAAAAGTATAATATTTTTAGTTAACCCGTTTTCAACAAAGAAGGGTTGAAAATATTTGATGCTGAGAAGAGAGCGTAAAGTATTTTCCGAATCACTCTTAACGTAAAACAAAAAATATATATATTGCTGTCTGCACCCTTCCTCTTCGTTGCCTCTCCTCTTTTACGCCTTGGGCTCAAATTCTAACAGCGAAAGAGACATCAACAAGTTTTCAATCTCTAGGTAAATCTTTCCCCTCTCTTCCTCATGCTCTTTCTTTCGATTTTTTGTTGTTTGAGATTTTTTCTCTTTTTTGATTCATGCTAGATCTGCGCTCCAAAGCCCTCTCTTCCTTCTCGAAGACACGGATCTGAAGCTTAAGCCATCGCTCACAACCAAATCACTGTTAATTTTTCAACCTCCATAGATCCAGACAGAAATAAAATCTTAAATCTCCCATGGAGAGTCACCCGGGTCTCGCCTGGGTTTGCCAGGGTCACCCGGGTCATGGGTTGACCCACCGGGTCGAGCGGGTTTTGCCGGGTCGTTGCACCGGCCGGTCTTTTGACAAACCCGGACCGGTCCAGCCACCGGGTCGACCGGGTCCCGGGTCGACCCACCGGGCCGGTCCGGGTTTAATAACTATGGGCTGGTGTAGGAAAACTTCGTACATAACCAATCACAGTTTGAATCATTTTCTTATTACTCAAACTCATTTATATTACAGCCATCAAATCAAAAAATACATATTCAACCCAAATATTAAATATTTATAGGATAATTTATTAATTGAAATCAATAGTAAAAATTTTACAATAATGACGAATAAAAAACAAGAAAAGGATTCCATATATATTTAATTTTTAATTGTTCTTGATTTGTAAAAAATATATTACAAACTCTGCAGCAGCTGGCACAGAGCAGCAACTCTGCTTCTCTAGGCAGATTGCTTTACCACAGAAACAATGACTGTCATCTTATAACCATTTCGAAACCAGTAGTCCAACCAATGTTACAGAACAGCCCAAACATGAACTGTTAGGTTCATCAAACACAAGCAGACATCTGTGCGCTATAAAACCAAAAGCTAAGACACATTCCATTACCACCTTTATATCCTGAAAGGTTGAGTATATTTATTGCCAATATGACTTGTAGTTTTCAAGAAAAGAAAATTTAACAATCTGTGGACAGAGGATACTGGCAATATCTGGAGTTTTTCATGCAGAGGAAGAACCTCTCATAGGCTGAGGCCATTTTAGTCGCAGTGAACATGGAGAGAGCGTACTCCTTGCAGGCCATGCCTTTGTTCCGCCATACTTTAGGTCCATCTCTTATTGTCAACTCCAAGGCCTCAACAAAGGATTTCACATTGGGCGAAAATGTGTACCCGAATTCTTCCTTCACCACCACTGTACCAATTATGCTTGGATAATTGGGGGTCAAAACTGGCTTCCCACAATGCATTGCTTCGATTAGTGTAAGATCAAGCCCTTGAGGTCTTAATGTAGGATTGACAAACACATCAATCGCGTTGTAGAATTCAGACAGTTGAGAGGAATCCATGGCACCTAAGATCTTGACATTAGGGCCTAACTCAGCATACCTTTTCCCCCATGGGCCTGATCCTGCCACAAGAAGAAACACACCAGGATGGCGTTTGATGATCAATGAGAAGGCCTCGTGCAGAAGTGGATGCCCTTTGTCCCTAACCAGCCGCCCCGCAACTCCCATCACAAGGCTCCCATTGTCAGGGACGCCGTGTTTTCTTCTAAACCTTGCACCAGCATCAGGGTCGTGCACAAATTTGGTATTGTCCACCCCATTTAGTATGACATGAACATTTCTGAAGGGCAGCTGGTAGACCCTGACTAATACCTCACCAGCACTATGGCTTATACAGACATGTTGTTTGTAGCTTGAGAAGAATCTGATCTCATCAATAAGCCGTGGCATTGCTTCTTGAAGCTCTGTCATGGGGCCCGGCAAAGCCCCATCTGGATTTGTAAATAGCTCTTCAAATAATTTTGAGTGCATAATTTCGTACCAAATCCCATGCCATGTTACAGCCACATTAGGCACCAGTTTAGCCCTCCAATGTGGCAAGGAAACACTCTCAGTATGCACGTAATCAAATTCCCCATTTGCATTTATTTTGTTGAATATCTCAAATGCCAAAGAGCAATTGACTGAACCATGATCATTGGCAGCGAAGTAAACATGAAGATTACCTTCGTGTATATCATCAAGGTGAGGCTTCCTATCTGATGGAGCAGTAAAAACATGAATCTCATGACCCCTGGCAGCAAGAGCATGGTATAGAGTGGAAGCATGGCGTTCCATACCACCAGGGCCGGCACCAATTGGCCATGTCTTGGAGAAAACTGCAAGTTTGAGCTTCTCAAAAGTCGGTCCAAAGCAAAGCTTGTTCCAAGCAAATTTAACATCTCTGAGGTCGCCATTAAATGAGTCTTTCTCTGCCAAAACTGATGGTTCTTGTAAGTATCTAAGCATAGAAATGCAAAGAAAACACGAGCTAAAGAGAAAGGCTAAAGTGAGAATGGATGAATATCTAACAAAAAAGAGATTGGAAGATGAAGAGCTCTTGCAAGCTTGGTTTTTCAACCCCATTTCCAGGAGAAGTCTCAAAGGATACTTGATTTTTATTTTATTTTTACGAGAAAGTATTAAAATGAAAGCTTTGTATTTATAAAGTACCAAGGCTCGAATATAGGGGTCGTGTACCTGATATTTAATGCTCGCCACCATTGATACCGGATCTCCTCGAGCTTGTGCAATTTTATGTAGCTGCACATGGCCTCCTAGAGATTTTGTCAACTCTTCGCCACCTCGAAAATTTTTAGTGCTCGAAGTCTCTTTTTTTCATGGAAATTGTAGCTACTACGTTTACACAAGCTTGGTGTTGATTAGTTTGAGATCATAAATGGCATAAACATAATATCTTCTCTCATATTTGATTACAATTGGATCTAAATGAAACAGGCTAAATATTTAAAACAATAGAAAAAAAATATATGTTGCATAAATCATAGTATTCACCAAGAAATACGTACAGAAGAATTTTCAGGCCATTTTTTATTTAAAACAATATTTCCTTTTCGTCTAGCTCTCAAAAATAGGCCAATCAGTAACAAAAAAAATAAAAAATATTGTTGCATATTTGTTTTCAACTCTTCCTCTTACAATGTGTTTGGGAATTCGGTTTGCACCCATTCTCAAAAATTTTGAAATTTTTTTTTACTTAAAATAAATTTTTTTAATATTTTCAGATTATTTTGATGTGCTGATGTAAAAAATAATTTTTAAAAAATAAAAAAATTTCATTTTAATGTATTTCTAAATGAAAAACACTTTGAACTGTCATCGCTATCACAATCTCAAACAGGCCTTTACAAATTCAGCTCTTTTATAACAAAAAAATAAATAAATAAAAGAATCTCCTTCTCTTCTTTATCTGTAAAAGAGTACTCATGAATCAACATTGGTGTTTCCTTTTTTAATTTAATCAGTTGTTTAATCAATTAATTTATATATTTTTTTAATGTTTGAGAGTATTGATCTAAGAGGGAGGATTTAATTCGTACATACTAATAACTATCTCATTGTTATTGGAATTGAATTTGATGATGTCTTGCTTGGTTTTGCGTTGTCATTTATCATATGTGATTTTTCATTTTAATTGAAAAATCACATCACGTATGAGAAATCTGAGGTATTGTAAATGAAACTTATGAGCATTGAATTTTTTTTATTATTATTATTTTTTATTTTTTTTTTTGAAGTTGAAGGGCTTTCTTTGGTTTGAGAAATCGGTAGAATATATTGAATTTGAATAAAATAAGATGTTTAATTTTATTTGTAAGTAGGACAGAATTATTTTCTTTCATTCTTTAACGCATACCTTTCAGTTTGTCTCTCGTATCCATCATTGTCCATGATCCCTTTCTTACTTATTTTTTTCTTGTTATTTTTTTTTTTTTGGAGTATAATATTTTTTTTCTTTTTAGATTAAAATGACCACATTTATCATATTATTATTATTATTATTATTATTAACCTCTACCTAGAAGGACTTGGTTTTTCACTATAATAATGAACAGTAAAATATCAAGATTTTTTTCACTTTAATCCTTAAATTTCTTTTAATTTTATCCTCTATATTAAGTTTATTAGGTATTGAATTTCATAATTTATTTTGATTTTTTTATATAAAGTTATTTCAATCTCATGACTGGTTTGCAAATTTTACGAGTTACCTATTTTGACTCGAATTATTTTTCTAATTTATTATTTTCTCAACTTCATCCTTCAACATTAAGTTGATTGGGAATTGGACTTTATGGTTATTTTTTTATTTTTTTTCTATAAAGTTATCACGGTCTCATGATACAGTTCGCAAGTTTTGCGAGCTAGTCAAATTGACTCGAGTTTTTTTGTTTTTTTTTATTTAATATTTTTTTTCAATTCAATCTTTCAACATTAGATTGATTGAGAATTGAATTTTATAATTTTTTTTATGAATTTATCTCAGTCTGTTGACCTGGGTGCGGTAAGTTAACTTGAGTTGACTCGGGTTATTTTTTTGTTCTTTTTTTATTTGATTTTTTTCAATTTTATCAATCCTCGTACAGTTTTTTCTACAAAAAAACACATTAAAAACACTTGAATATATTTGTTTTACTTTAAAAAACATAATT